>OBUQ01000129.1_pt1 | contig 101567 bp, 83 predicted proteins | sample 1494951 | NCBI WGS metagenome assembly OBUQ01 (sample SAMEA2579938, study PRJEB22360) | human gut metagenome | biome: human gut; feature: human-associated habitat; material: faeces | place: Denmark | collected 2008/2010
CGGCTCATCCCTCCGACGGGAGGGGGGTGGGACCCCCCCCCAGCCGCAGGCACGGGGCACGAAAGCGAAGTACCGTATCGATGCCTTTTATGAGCTGGAAAAGAAAGCGAAGCAACAACGGGATACCGGAAAGGTGAACTTGGACGTGAAGGCTTCTTACATTGGTTCGAAGATTTTCGAGGCGGTGAATGTAAGCAAACGTTTCGGTGATTTGAAGATTACGGAGGATTTCAACTATATTTTCGCCCGTTACGAGAAGATGGGTATTGTCGGGAATAACGGTACTGGCAAATCTACCTTTATCAAGATGCTGATGGGGGAGGTGGCTCCTGATAGCGGCCATTTCGATGTGGGCGAGACCGTTCGCTTTGGCTATTATAGTCAAGATGGCTTGAAGTTCGATGAGCAAATGAAAGTGATCGACGTGGTGCAGGCGATCGCCGAATACGTGGATTTGGGTAACGGACAGAAGATGGGTGTTTCCCAGTTCCTGAACTATTTCCTGTTCACGCCGGAGAAACAGCATAGTTACGTTTATAAATTGAGCGGTGGGGAGAAACGTCGCCTGTATTTATGTACGGTATTGATGCGTAGCCCGAACTTCTTGGTGCTCGATGAGCCGACCAATGATCTGGATATCGTAACCTTGAATGTATTGGAAGAATACCTTCGTAACTTCAAGGGGTGTGCTATCGTTGTTTCCCACGACCGTTACTTTATGGATAAGGTGGTAGATCACCTGCTGGTTTTCCGGGGTAACGCCGATATCAAGGATTTCCCCGGCAACTATACGCAGTACCGGGATTGGAAAGACGTGCAAGACCAACTGGAAAAAGAGGCGGAGGCTGCTTTGCAAGCGAGACAAAACCCGGCTCCGGAGAAACCGTCTCGTCCTGTCAATGAGCAAAAGAAAAAACTCACTTTCAAGGAGCGGAAAGAGTTCGAGGCCCTAGAGGAGGAGATACCGGCTTTGGAGGCAGAGAAAGCGGAGTTGGAGACCGCTATGAGCAGTGGTACTTTGTCTACGGACGAGCTCATGGCTAAATCTCAACGGATCACCCAAGTCATGGAAGAGATCGATGAGAAAACGATGCGCTGGCTGGAGTTGAGCGAGCTGGCATAAGTAATAAAGAGGAATGAGCGAGACTAAACCTGTACTTTGGAACCGGAATTTCGTCCAATGTTGTATCTCTTACTTCTTGATGAATTTCGCCTTTTATATGTTGATGCCTACTATGCCGGTCTATCTGGTAGAGGAATTGGGCATCAGCACGTCTGAGGTGGGGATGGTCTTGTCTAGCTATACGATCGGCTTGCTGTGCGTGCGCCCGTTCTCGGGATATCTGGTAGATTGTTTCTCCCGCAAACCGTTATATGTATTCGCCTTCACGATATTCGCCTGTCTGTTCGCCGGTTATTGGTTTGCGATGACGGTCTATACGATCATGGCGGTTCGTTTCATCCAAGGCGGGTTCATGGGACTGACCTCTGTTTCCGGCAATACGATTACGATAGACGTAATCCCTTCCAAGCGAAGGGGAGAAGGCATGGGCTTTTACGGATTGACGATCAATCTCGCCATGTCTTTGGCTCCTTTGGTGGCGGTCGGGCTGTACGATCGGCATGGTTTCTTCTGGATCATAGGGGTCGCTTTGGTGATCGCATTGATCGGGATCGGCTCCGTCGGGCTGATCCGTTATCCGAAACGGGAGAAAGTGCCTCGTCCGGCCTTCTCGTTGGATCGTTTTATCTTGGTGAAAGCGCTTCCTGCGGCCTTGGCCTATTTGCTGGTCGCTATACCTTATGGGATGTTGCTCTCGTTCGTGGTATTATATGGTAAAGAGATCGAGGTGCCGGACCCCGGCTACTTCTTTATATTTATGGCGATCGGTGTAGGGACGGCCCGTTTGATTTCCGGACGGTTGGTGGACCATGGCAAGATCCATGTCGTGTCCATCGTATCCTTGGTCTCTTTAGCGATCTCGTTTTCCGTGTTCGCTACCGTACATACATCGTTTATCTTTTTCGCTTGCGCCTTGGCGATCGGTATCGGTTTTGGCGTGAGCGTACCGGCTTTTCAATGTCTTTTCGTGAATGTCGCTCCGCACCATATGCGCGGTACGGCCACTTCTACCTACTTGACCTCTTTCGATTTCGGGATGGGGATCGGGATGTTATCCGCCGGCTTTATCGCTACCCGTGCCAATCTGGCTACCGCCTACGGAGTCGGGGCGGTTTGTTGCCTTCTTTCCTTATTCGTCTATATCCGCTTGGTAAAAGCCTCGTACGAGAGGAATAAGCTGATTTCTTGATCCGCTTGATTCCCGGTTTCGTCTAAACCTACGGCGTACTTCGTCGATTCTTCCTTTTCTAGCGGGAAACCTCACCCTATATTTGTATCAAAGATCACAGAGAAATAGGTTTTTAAGGTTTAACAAATGAAAGGAATAGGTAGTATGAAACGTTTAGTAATGGCTATGTCAGCCTTGTTGGTAAGTGTGACAATGAGTTTCGCGCAGGAATCGAGCTTACATAAAGAACCGTTTGTAGTCAATGTGGGCCAATTGGTAAGCTATCTGGAATTACGTCCCAGCCAGATTAATGAGGTAGCGATGATCAACGATTATTTTAGGGAAAAGCAAAGCGAGGGCTTGAGGGGAAGTCATAAAATGCGGGATAAACGGATGCGGCAAGCCGTATTTGGCAACTTAAAGTTGATGAAAAAGGCGTTAAGCACCGATCAATATCGGAAATACGTGGCTTTGATCAACGTAACGAACAATAATAACCGGATGACGAGCGGGCTTTCCTTCCCCGATGTTTATCTAGCCGATAAATAAGTAAAGGATAGATGTAAAGTATCAAGCTATTGCATAAAAAGTATCTTGTGACTGTATCTATTCTATAAACCACGTCGTGGTCTGTATAGATCATGTCGTGGTTTTTATAGACCACGCTGTGGTTTGTATAATCCACGACGGAGATTATAGAATAGATATGGTATCGTATAAGAATACAGCTAGGCTTGTATAAGAATATATCTAGGCTTTTGCTTGTTTATAAACGGTGTCTATGATGAAATAGATAGTGTTTATCGTAATATATGTTACAAAATGATTGCTATATGCCTTGATATATATCAATAACGTCAGTTGTTTGCAAAAATTAACCGTATTGAAGAACAATGTTATAAAACATACTGTTATATTTGCAGTAACAAAAAGAGAAAGATAGAAGATGCGGAAACGCCGCATTTATTAGTTAAGGTCTTAGTTTAGGTTTAAATTTTAGGTATTATGAGACGTTTAGGTATGATGGTAGTCGCTTTAATGATGGTAGCGACAATGAGCTTCGCTCAAAAGGTTAGTGATTCAAAGAGTATGAGTTTCGATAAGCTAAGCAGATATTTGCAGCTTGACGCAAACCAGATCGCTGAGGTGTCAGAGATTAATACTTACTTCGAGAATCAATTAGGTCAACCCCTGTCTGCGGAAGCGCTTTGCAATAACGCAAGACCGGAAGAAACTCGCAACGCATTGTTGTGTAATTTGAAACTGATGAAACGTGCATTGACTAAAGATCAATATCGTAAATATGTAGCGTTGATTAATGTGACTCGCGCTAATCAGGAAGATAAGGTTTCTAATCCGCTTTTGGACAGCTATTTGGCTGAGAAGTAATTAAGCCAATGTGATTGGGCTATGTGTTTTTAAGGTTTTTGTTTAGGTTTAACAATTTAAGGTTTTTAGGTATTATGAAACGTTTTGGAATGGCAGTCGCAGCCTTATTGATGTGTGCGACAATGAGCTTCGCTCAGAAACCGAGTTTGAGTAGAGAACCGTTTGTGGTAAGTACAGAGAAGTTAGCGAACTATTTGCAATTGACTCCGAGTCAGTTGGACGAGGTAGCTAACATCAACGAATATTTCATCGAGATGCAGAACGCAAGTGTAAAAGCTAGCGCTAAATTGCAGGACAAGAAGATGTATCAGGCGGTTTACGGTAACTTGAAGTTGATGAAGAAGGCTTTGAGCCCGGATCAATATCGTAAGTATGTTACTTTATTGAACATCACGAATAATAACAACCGTACACTGGGTGTTAATACGTTCCCGGAAGTGTACTTAGCGGATAACGCAAGTAAGTAATTTATACTATATAAGAGTGTGTCCCCCACTATTTCCTGTCAGAAGGTAAATAGTGGGGATACTTTTTTTTAAGGCTTGCGTATAAATCGAAGAAGATTGTGTAAGTTTGCGGCGTTTTACAAATAACGCTTAATTCGAGTCATGACAACACAACAACTATTAGTCCCTTCTAATGCTACTTTGAAGAGAAATGTAATGGACTACTCCTTAATCGTGGTAGGTTCATTTTTGCAGGCACTTAGTTACGTGCTTTTCCTAGCGCCTTACAAAATCGTACCGGGAGGTGTGTATGGTATCTCTATCGTAATCCACTATGTGACGAAAGATTTGTTCCCGTTCTTCCCGGATGGTTTGCCGATGGGTGCGACGGCGCTTTGCTTCAATATCCCGTTGATGATTTTGGCGATGAAAAAGATCGGATTGTCTTCCGGCCCGAAGACGATCGTTACTTTCTTGCTGATCTCTATATTTACCGACTCATTATCTTATTTCCTTACCGATCCATTGGTGGAGAACGATGCCTTTATCGCCGCCTTTTACGGTGGAGCTATTTTAGGCTTGGGCGTTACCTGTATTTTCCGGGCGCAAAGTACGAGTGCCGGTACGGATGTATTGGCACGTGTGATCGCTAATGACTCCAACTTGAAGGTCAGCAATATGATCATCGTATTGGATTCTGCGGTCGTATTGTTGGGCTTGATCGTGTTTAAGGATTGGGCGGTACCTTTGTATTCTTGGTTTACTATTTTCGTATATGGAAAGATCGTGGAGATGTTCCAGACGGAGAACCCGAACCGTGCTGTCTTTATCGTTTCCCGAAAGACAAAGGAAATGCGTGATTTGATTGTCGATAAAATGGGTATGAGAGGAACATTTATCCATGGTAAAGGCATGTACGAGGGACATGAGACCGAGATTATCTTTACGATTGCCGAGCGTAAGGACATGCCCCGCTTGAAAGATGAGGTAAAAGAGATCGATCCGAATGCTTTTGTATCTACGATGCACGCTAGCAAAGATTCGCCAAGACCGGGTATTTGATTAATAATTTTACTATCTTTGCCCCTCAAAACGAATAAATATAAGATAGTAATGCCCAACATCTCACAAAGAGGAGTCGAAATGCCCGCTTCCCCGATCCGGAAGCTGGCTCCATTGGCCGATGCTGCCAAACAGAGAGGAGTTCATGTGTATCACCTGAATATCGGTCAGCCCGACCTTCCCACTCCGCGAGCGGCACTCGACGCGATCCGTAATGTCGATCGTACGGTGTTGGAATATAGCCCTAGTCAGGGATATCGCAGTTATCGCGAGAAGTTGGTTGGATATTATAAAAAGTATGATATTAATCTTACGGCTGACGATATTATCATCACTACCGGTGGTTCGGAGGCTGTTTTGTTTGCCTTCTTGAGTTGCTTGAATCCGGGTGATGAGATTATCGTACCGGAACCTGCTTATGCCAATTATATGGCATTCGCTATCTCGGCAGGAGCCGTGATCCGGACAGTGACGACTACGATAGAGGAAGGATTTTCTCTTCCGAAAGTGGAAAAATTCGAGGAGTTGATCAATGAGCGTACCAAAGCGATCCTGATCTGTAACCCGAACAATCCTACGGGTTATTTGTATACGCGTCGTGAGATGAATCAAATCCGGGATATCGTAAAGAAATATGATCTTTATCTTTTCTCGGATGAGGTATACCGGGAGTTTATCTATACCGGTTCCCCGTATATCTCGGCTTGTCATCTGGAAGGTATCGAGCAGAACGTGGTATTGATCGATTCTGTCTCAAAACGCTATTCGGAATGCGGTATCCGTATCGGTGCGTTGATTACGAAAAATGCCGAAGTGCGTAGTGCCGTCATGAAGTTCTGCCAAGCTCGTTTAAGCCCGCCTTTGATCGGACAGATCGCGGCCGAGGCTTCTTTGGATGCTTCCGAGGAGTATGCCCGTGAGACTTATGACGAGTATGTGGAACGGCGTAAATGCTTGATCGATGGCTTGAACCGTATTCCCGGCGTTTATTCTCCCATACCGATGGGCGCTTTCTATACGGTGGCTAAACTTCCGGTGGATGATGCCGATAAGTTCTGCGCTTGGTGTCTGGAAGAGTTTGAATACGAGGGTCAGACGGTCATGATGGCACCGGCGTCGGGTTTTTACACAACACCGGGACTTGGTAAGAATGAGGTTCGTATGGCCTATGTTTTGAAAAAGGAAGATCTTGCGAAAGCTTTGACGGTGTTATCAAAGGCGTTGGAAGCTTATCCGGGAAGAATGTTATAAATGAATTTAGAGCTATTTATCGCCAAAAAGATACATTTCAGCAAGGAGGGGGATCGTGAGGTTACTCCTCCCGCTGTTCGTATTGCCATGATCGGGATCGCTTTGGGATTGGCGGTGATGATCCTTTCGGTGGCGATCGTGATAGGCTTTAAGAAAGAGGTCCGGAACAAGGTGATCGGTTTCGGCTCGCATATCCAGATCACGAATTTCGATAGTAATTCTTCCTATGAGTCGCAGCCGATAGCGGTTAGCGATACTTTATTGAATGCGCTCGATGCATTCCCCGGTATTCGCCATGTCGAGAAATTTGCGACGAAGCTAGGCATCTTGAAGACTGACCAAGATTTTCAAGGTATTGTCTTGAAAGGGGTGGACACGGATTATGACTGGACTTTCTTCAAGGATAATTTAAAAGAAGGCGAGATCTTTACGATCCAACCGGATAAGAACTCTACAGATGTTATTGTTTCCAAGTATTTATCAGATCTGCTAGGACTAAAGGTAGGGGATTCTTTCCTGACTTATTTTGTGCAAGATGACGTGCGTGCCCGTAAGTTCACGATCACGGGGATTTATGAGACGGGTTTCCTTGATTATGACAAGATGTTCGTAATTGCTAATATTAAGCAGATACGCCGCTTGAACGGTTGGGATAAAGATCAAGTAAGCGGACTGGAGTTGCAAGTGGATGACTATGATCGTTTGGACCAAGTGGCCGAGGATGTTTATTTCGATCTGACGGAACGGCAAGACCGAAATGGCAATACGTTCTACGCCCGCTCGATCAAGGAGTTGAACCCGATGATCTTTAATTGGCTGGATGTGCTGGACATCAATGTGGTGGTTATCTTGGCGCTGATGCTTTCCGTCGCAGGGTTTACCATGATCTCCGGATTATTGATCATAATCTTAGAGCGTACCAATATGATCGGAATCCTAAAAGCCTTGGGACAAAATAATAACAGTATTCGCAAGATCTTCTTGTATGTCTCTTTCTTCTTGATCGGCAAAGGAATGTTGTGGGGGAATATCATCGGTATCTCTCTTTGTTTGCTTCAATCTCATTTCCACATTATCCAATTAGATCCTTCTATTTATTATTTGGATGCCGTGCCTATCGATCTGAGCCTATTTTCACTGTTCCTTTTGAATATAGGGACATTGGCCGCCTCCATGTTGATGATGTTAGGACCTTCCTATTTGATTACGAAGATTGATCCGGCCAAGAGTATCCGTTTTGAATAAAAGCCGTATCTTTGGCATACGTTCTAGTTTTGCCGGATTGATATGACAGATCTTATCTCTAAAGAAAAGCGTAGCTATATCATGTCTATGATTAAGGGCAAGAATACAAAGCCCGAGATTATAGTCCGTAAATACCTGTTCCATTGTGGCTTTCGCTTTCGTGTGAATGTAAAGCGCCTTCCCGGTACCCCTGATATCGTATTGCGTAAATATAAGACCGCTATCTTCGTGAACGGCTGTTTCTGGCATGGGCACGAGGGTTGCCCGGAATTTCGTCCTCCCCGTACCCGGGTAGAGTGGTGGACCGAGAAACTAAACCGGAATAAAGCCCGGGATACCCGTGTACGTGAGGAATTACGAGCGATGGGCTGGAATACGATGGTGATCTGGGAATGCCAGCTTAAACCCAAAGAACGGCAAGCTACTTTAGAAAATGTCGTCCGTTTATTGGAAAAGACGTATGTGGAATCTACCTATCATGCGAAGTTTACCCCAGCCTACCCGCTATTAGAGGAGGAAGAACTTCCCAAAGTGGCGGAAGAAGAGATATCCTATGAGAGTGCTCATCATTATTAATTCTCCAACCGGAACGTATAATCCTTCCTACTTCTGAAAAGCCGGTAAATACGGACATATCCATTGAATATGGGTTGAATAAACTCCAACAGGAATAACCAACCGGTAGTGGGGTTTTGTTGGAGCATTCGAGCCGATTTGCCGAAAACGATTGCCTTGATTATAAAACGTGTCAAATATAATAATACGGCGATCAAGGAGATTAGCCAATTGCCCTGTAATCCGATCACTACCGTAGCGATAACCGATGCTTGGAAAAGGTAGAAACAAGTGGATTCGAGATGATAGAATGTCAAGGCGCTTCCTTTGTAATACCGTTGAGTGGCAGCACGGGAAACCTTCATCTCTTTCCAGATTCCAAAACGTTCGATCTGATCCATTTCCGTTAGGCTGTCCGGGGTATAAATTACTTTCGTATTCTCCTTGGTCGAGGCTTCGTTGATGAATAAGTCATCGTCTCCCGCATGCAAGTTCAAGGATTGGTAGTAACCTTTATGCTTGAAGAATAACTCTTTCCGATAAGATAAATTTCGTCCGTTTCCGGTATATGGGTGATGGGAGAGGGCGGAAGATAGATAACGTAAACCTGTCAATAAGTTATCATAGGCGATCAACTTATGAAAGAATCCCTTGTAGTTGCTATATTTGCAGTATCCCAAGATAATACTGGTCTCGGGTGTGTATCCACCAACCATGGCGGATAACCATTGATCGTTGAGCGGTTGGCAATTCGCCTCCGTGAATAGAAGAATATCGTATTTGGCCGCTTTCACACCTAAGGTAAACGCCAGTTTACGGCGGCTTAGGTAACGAGCGTCCGAGGGGACGTAAGTATGATACAAATGTTTATACTCATTTTGAAAGAACTTTAGCGTATCGTCAGTATCGTCGCTCGAGCCATCGTTGATAACGACTACCTGATATTCAGGGTAATCTTGTGTAAGTAACGCAGGAAGGTGTTTCTTGAGGTTCTCAGAATCATTTTTAGCGTATATGATGATGGATACGGGGAGTTTATTACCTTCCTCTAAGGTATCATCCGTTCGTTTTGACGCACGTAAAGGGCGGGCATAAGCGATCAGATAATAAAGAGATAAGATAACGAACCCTATTAAGGAGATTCCCAATAGGAAAAGCTCTGTATTATTGAGTAGAAACATAATAATGTGCCAATGTGATTAATATGCCAATGTGCCAATATCATTAATGAGCCAATATGATTAATACGCCAATGTGCCAATAAGCTACTCAAGGTATTTACATTGGCACATTGATCAATTGGCTCATTATTTTATCGTATCGGAATAATAGGCTTTAGGTAAATGACGGCAGTTGTATTGGGAGGCCATGACCTCGCCATAAGCGCCGGCGGAACGAAGGGCGATCAAGTCGCCACGATGAGCCTTATTCAACTCTACATCCTTGCCGAATACATCCGATGACTCACAGATCGGGCCCACTACATCGTAAGTCTCTACTGCCTCATCGCTGCTGATGTTCTCGATACGGTGATAAGCGTCGTACATCGCCGGGCGGATCAATTCCGTGAAACCTGCGTCAAGGATAGCGAATTTCTTCGTCTCTCCTTCCTTGACATATAATACCTTAGAGATTAATGTTCCGCATTGAGCGACGATCGAACGTCCCGGCTCAAAATGTACCTGTTGACCCGGACGTACTTGAAGCAGTTTATGAATGGCCGCGAAATAGTTATCGAAAGCCGGGATCGATAAATGATTCGGGTGATAGTAATCGATACCTAATCCACCTCCGAAGTTCAGGTTCTCCACCGTAACCCCGTGAGCTTCCAGTTCTTCCTGTATCTCGTTGAAACGAATTACCAAATTGCGGAAGCTAGACATATCCGTGATCTGTGAACCGATATGGCTATGGATACCGATCAACTTCACATTCTTCATCTCCTTTAATTTATCCAGTACGCCTCCTAATTGGCTAAGGTTGATACCGAATTTATTTTCCTTCATACCCGTCGTGATCTTGGCATGCGTATGGGCATCCACTTCCGGATTGATACGAAGGGCGATAGAGGCCACTTTATGCTTGGCGGCCGCCAGCTCATTGATGATTTCCAACTCAACGGCGGATTCCACGTTAAAGCAGAAAATATCATTGTCCAGTCCTAGGTTGATCTCCCAATCCGCTTTGCCAACACCAGCAAAGACAATCTTATCGGCAGGAAAACCGGCATCTAAAGCTGCCTGTACCTCGCCGCCACTTACGCAGTCTGCGCCAAGGCCGTTTGCCGCTATGATGGAAAGGATACGGGGATTGGCATTCGCTTTCACGGCATAATGCACGTGGTAACCATATTTCCCGGATTCGGTTTTTACTACGTCTAATGTGTCTTGCAATAGCTTGACATCATAATAATAAAAAGGCGTAGAAAGCTGCTTGAACTTTTCTACAGGAAATGTTCCTTTGAGCATATTATACGAAATTATATAAAGATAAATAAGGGCAGTCTGTAAAAGGCCGCCCTCGTTTGTTTTTATTTGTTGTTAAATAAATGATCGCTTAGAGCTTGCAGCGCTCTCTGCTTGTCCGAGGCCTTAATCAGCAAGGAGACGTTGTAGTTGCTTCCTCCGTAGGAGATCATACGGACCGGGACATCCTTCATGGCCTGTACGATACGAGCCTCGAAGCCGATGTTATCCCATTCTAGGTCGCCAACCACGCAAACGATAACCATATCCTCATCTACGGTCACGGTTCCGTATTTCTTCAAATCGTCAACGATCTCTTCCAGATGCTTGCGGTTATCGATCGTAACAGAGACACCCACTTCGGAAGTCGTAACCATATCGATCGGAGTCTGGTAGTTCTCGAAAGTCTCGAATACCTTACGCAAGAAACCTGTAGCTAGCAACATACGTCCGCTCTTGATCTTGATAGAGGTAATATTGTCTTTGGCGGCAACCGCCTTGATCTTACCTTTCTCGATCGCGTTAGAGATCAATGTACCCGGAGCGTCCGGCTGCATCGTATTTAACAAACGAACCGGGATGTTGTTCAATTTAGCCGGCAATATACAAGTCGGGTGAAGGATCTTGGCTCCGAAATAAGCTAATTCGGCAGCCTCCTCGAAATGCAATTGACGGACTGGAGACGTTCCCTGTACGATACGAGGGTCGTTATTGTGCATACCGTCGATGTCTGTCCAGATCTGGATCTCTTCCGCACCGATAGCCGCGCCGATTAAGGATGCACTATAGTCGCTACCACCCCGTTGTAGGTTATCGATCTCGCCGTAAGCGTTGCGGCAGATATAACCTTGTGTGATGTATAGATCAGCATCCTTATTATCAGCAAGTAATTTCACCAATTTCTCTTTGATATAGACAGGGTCCGGTTCCGCGTTCTTATCCGTACGCATATAATCCAAAGCCGGGATCAATACGGATTTCACGCCGCATTCGTTCAAATAAAGATTCATCATACCCGTAGAGATCAACTCTCCTTGTGCCAAGACAACCTTTTCCTCGAACAAGGTAAACAGATCCTTCGTGAACGTACGGATATATTCGAAATGAGATTTTATCAGTTCTTTGGCCTTCTGTTTATATTCCTCGGTGCTGTATAGTTCCTCAACATGGCCCATATATTTCATGGCAAGCTTGTTGATGATCTCATTCGCTCCGTCTGGGTTCTTTTTGTACAGGTAGTCGGAAATCTCGACTAACGAGTTGGTTGTACCCGACATGGCTGACAATACAACGATCTTACGGTCTCCCGTGATCAGTTTCGCTACATCTTTCATTCTCTGTGCAGATCCCACAGAAGTACCGCCAAACTTTAAAACTTTCATCTTCTTTTGTTCTATATTAAATTGTTTTCTTTTTCAATCGAATGCGACCGCAAAGTTACAAAAAAATTATTCTCTGACATCACTTAGACAGGCATTCTCGCATTTTACTATGCGGGCAGGATAATTATGCACGATCGTATAGTTATGAGTGGTCATAATCACCGCCGTTCCCTGCTGGCAGATGTCGTGTAAGAGTTGTACGATTTGTCCGCTCGTCTCCGGGTCCAAGTTGCCGGTCGGCTCATCCGCCAGTATCAACTTGGGGTTGTTCAGAAGGGCACGGGCAATAACGATACGTTGTTGTTCCCCGCCGGATAGCTCATGCGGCATTTTATAGCCTTTGTCTTGCATGCCTACCTGACGGAGCACGTTGTCTATCCGTTCCTTGATCTCGCTTTTCTTTTTCCATCCGGTGGCTTTCAGCACGAATTCCAGATTCTTGGAGACGGAACGGTCGGTCAACAATTGGAAATCTTGGAAGACGATACCTAGTTTCCTACGCAAATAAGGGATATCCTTCCGCTTCATCTTGGTGAGGTTGTAATCCATGATACGTGCCTCGCCTCGCAAGATCGGTATCTCGCAATACAAGGACTTGAGCAGGCTGCTTTTACCGGAGCCTACCTTCCCGATCACATATACGAACTCTCCGTTACGAAGCGTGAGGCATGCGTCGTGTAATACCCTGTTTTCCTCACGGCATATCTCCACGTTCTCTAATTTGAGTAGAATATCTTCTTCCATAGAATTTATCAACCTTTATGTCTTTTCTTTAATTCACGGGCGAGGTCTTCCAGACGAAGTCCCTTGCTTGTCAATAATACGATTAAGTGGTAAACCAAGTCGGATGCCTCATAGATGAAGCCGTCTTCGGTTCCGTTGGTCGCCTCGATAACGGTCTCTACCGCTTCTTCGCCGACTTTCTGGGCCATGCGATTCACGCCTTTCTGGAATAAGGTAGTCGTATAGGAACCTTCCGGCATTTCTTGACGGCGACGCTCGATGAAGTTCTGCAAGTATTTCAAGAACATGATATCCTCTACGTTCTTCTCGCCGAAACAAGTATCCGCTCCCGTATGACAAACCGGTCCGGCTGGAATCGCCTTGATCAATAATGTATCGTTGTCGCAATCCGCCGTGATGCTAACCACCTGCAACGTATTTCCGCTACTCTCTCCCTTCATCCACAAACGGTTTTTCGTGCGGCTAAAGAATGTAACCTTACCCGTACTTACTGTCTCATCATAAGCTTCTTGATTCATGAAGCCCAACATTAATACCTTACTAGTGTTGTTGTCTTGTACGATAGCGGGTATTAATCCGCCCATTTTCTCGAAATCTAATTTCATCTTTATATATAATGTGTTATATCCTTACATTGATCCCCTCGTCCTTGAGGTATTGCTTCAAGTCGCCTATCCGTATCTCGCCGAAATGGAAAACGCTGGCCGCTAAAGCCGCGTCCGCTTTCCCATTGGAAAACGTATCCCGGAAATGTTCCATCTTTCCCGCTCCACCGGAGGCGATAACCGGGATATGCAACGTATCGGCCAAGGTAGCCAGAGCGTCGTTCGCGTATCCGTCTTTTACGCCATCGTGCGTCATACTGGTGAAAAGGATCTCGCCGGCGCCACGACTTTCCGCTTCCGAGGCCCATTGAAACAAATACTTATCCGTCGGGACACGCCCTCCGTTTAGATAGCATAGCCAGTCATTGTTCTCAAAATTAGCGTCGATAGCGACTACGCATACCTGACTACCAAAGTTCTTGGCGATCTCCTCGATTAATGCCGGGTTACGTAAAGCCGCCGAGTTGATCGAGACCTTATCGGCGCCAGCGCTAAGCAAACGATCCACGTCCTTCAATTCGTTGATACCTCCACCCACGGTAAAAGGGATGCTGATATGGGCCGCCACTTGTTTTACCAACTCGGTGAAAGTCTTTCGCCCCTCGTGTGAGGCGGTAATATCCAAGTACACTAATTCGTCAGCCCCTTCACGGCTGTACTGGGCGCCCAACTCCACGGGGTCTCCAGCGTCGCGAAAGTTCACGAAGTTGATGCCTTTTACGGTCTTTCCATCCTTTATATCCAGACAGGGAACAATTCTCTTGGCTAGCATATATCTATTTTATTATTTCAAGTAAAACGAAGTAAATCTTTCAACTGGATCTTCCCCTCATAAATCGCCTTGCCGAAAATGACAGCGGGAATCCCAGCCTCAGATAATTTCTCAATATCCTCGATCGAGCTTACGCCACCGCTCGCTATGATATAAAGGAAGGGGATCTCGTCCCGTATCTCTTTATATAAATCGATAGCCGGGCCTTGCAGCATACCATCCCGTGCGATATCCGTGCAGATCACCTTGGTAATCCCCTTGTCGTAATATCCTTTGATAAAAGGAATCAACTCTTGGCTGGTCGTTTCCTCCCAACCGCTGATGGCGATCTTCTTTTCTTTGGCATCGGCCCCTAATATGATTTTCTCGCTACCGAACTTGCTGATCCAAGAGGTGAACATTTCCGGGTTCTTCACGGCGATACTGCCTCCGGTTACCATCTGGGCGCCGCTTTCGAAGGCGATCTCCAGATCATCCTCTTGTTTCAAGCCCCCTCCGAAATCAATGATCAAGGAAGTCCGGGTCGCTATCCGCTCAAGGATACGGTAGTTGATGATGCGTCCTTCACGGGCTCCATCCAAATCTACCACATGCAAACGCCGGATGCCGTTACCCTCGAACATCTTGGCCACCTCCAGAGGATCTTCGTTGTAAACCTTCTTGGTCGCGTAATCTCCTTGCGTCAACCGGACGCATTTGCCATCTATTATATCTATAGCGGGAATAAGCTCAATCATATCTTTAAAAAGTTTTTCAATATAACCTCTCCTACCGATCCACTTTTTTCCGGATGGAACTGTGTCGCGTAGAAGTTGTCCTTATGTAAAGCGGCGCTGAACGGAAGGATGTAATCGGTCGTAGCCGCCGTATATTCATTTACAGGTACATAATAACTATGTACAAAGTAAACAAATTTGTTCTCCAATCGCTCATTGAATAGGCCGCTTTTAACGTTTGTCAAGGTATTCCAACCCATGTGAGGAACCTTGTCCTCATGCTTTCGCGGAATGAAACGTTTTACTTCCGTAGGGAAGATCCCCAAGCAATCAGCGTTTCCCTCCTCCGAACGCATGCACATCAATTGCATGCCGAGGCATATCCCGAGTACCGGTTGCTTTAGGTTCAAGATCACCTGATCCAATTTATGCTCCCTTAAATACTCCATGGTCGTGAAAGCTTCACCTACTCCGGGAAAGATAACCTTATCCGCTTTATTTAATAATTCCGGATCAGCCGTGATGATCGGGGTAACGCCCAACCGCTTCAAAGCGTAATCTACCGAGTAGATGTTTCCGGCATTATATTTAATAATGGCAACGTCCATTGTTGTTAAGCATTTATATTGAGTCGCAAAAGTAACAAATTATCATTACATAATTATGAATGGCGATTGAAAAGTTCCAAAATGAAATGTATTTGTGATAAACTGGTGTGATCGGGAAGGGGATAGGGGCGGCATAATTATGTAGCTTCTGAGGTCTCTCCAGATATTTTTACTATCAAATATGATATTTTTTTGCGTCAGCTATTGCAGGTTTAAAAATAATACTTACCTTTGCACCGCAATCGAGAGAGATAGCGATAAAAGAAAAGAGGTTCGGTAGTTCAGCTGGTTAGAATACATGCCTGTCACGCATGGGGTCGCGGGTTCGAGTCCCGTCCGGACCGCCTCTTTTTCAAAATTATTATTGATTATAAAATGGTTCGGTAGTTCAGCTGGTTAGAATACATGCCTGTCACGCATGGGGTCGCGGGTTCGAGTCCCGTCCGGACCGCTTTCAAAGAAAGCAAAATAAAGTAAAGCTCTGTAATTTAAAGATTACAGGGCTTTTTCTTTTTCCTCACTTATCAAGAATGACGGCTCACCTGCAAAACTCTATGTTTGTAAAACACTCGCAAAAGCAGGGGGCGGCAATCTGTTTTGCGGTTGGCTTCAATGATGTTGTAAGCGAAAATGCGATAACCTTGACGTTTTGTTTGAAAATTCGGGATTATGATGACAGGGCCTTTTTGCGAATAGAAGAAATAGGGAGTGCTTTATGGTCAAATTATCCATTTTACCCTGTTTTTTTGTATGAATATCTCTATTAGGAGACGAAAGTAATGGGATTAGGTAACGCAAAAGCCTGTGTTAGGCAACGCTACCGTATGTGTTTGGCGATACATACGGTAGGAATTGGGTACGCAACCTATAGAAATGGGCGATGCATCCGTATGAAAAGCACCTTTCTCCTGCATAAATATGAGATAGGATGAATTAATCTCGCTAGAATGAAAGGGTATATTTAAGCAAAGTGCTATAATACAATTGATTGCTGATATTTTTTCTCGTATTTGGTAACAGTATGTACCTTTGCCCGGAAAAAACGATTCTCCGGGGCTTCAGATTACATATTGTCATATTGTCAATTTGAACGTATTACTTATCTTTCTCGCTGGCAATGCGGGCAATAGTAAATGCTGCCTCCGAGGTAAGCCTCTTTCTGTATCCGTTCGCCACAGACGGGGCAAGGGTCATGGTAGGTGTTCTTCGATAGGATCGTGCGGTAATTGCCTAAGGCGCCGTATAGATCCTTCTCCGTATCCCGGCCTCCTCGGCGAGTCATCTCTTCCAGCGTGGATTTCACGGTGTTGAAGAGGCGGTCTATATCCTCTTCTGATAAAGTCGATATTTTTCGTTTCGGGGAGATCCGGGCATTGAACAAGATATCTTGGCAGACTCCGTTGCCCAGGCCCGGAATACGTTGCTCGGTGGCGAGTAACGCCTTTGCGGATATATCTTTCTTGAGATTCCCGATGAGACTGATAAAATAGGTTTTATCGAATCTCTCGTCCAACGGACATAGCTTATGGATGCTACCTTGGTAATAGGGATTGTCAAACTCGCCTTTGAAAGCGTAGATGGAACCATACATCGAAACCGTGAAAGCTAGGAACGAGTCGTCCTCGAATACGATCATAAGCTGATATTTCTTCGGGGCCTTTTCCGCGGAGGTATAATAACGCATATTGGTTCCGTCTCCGATTAAGAGGTGAGTATCTGCGTCCATAAGGATGTCCACGAATGCGCCATAGCCTTGGGCGCCTAGGACCGTTCGTCCTACCAGCCTATTGGAGTATTCCGCCGGATCGCCATTATAGAACGTGAAACGGTGAGGACTGTTCGACTCGATAACATGCGCTATCCGTTTACCCTTTAGCGTTTCGCTAGCCTGTTTGCCAATGGTGGCGGATTCGGGAATCTCAATCATATTCGTATTGTTTTTAGAGGTGACGGGGTAAATATAGGCATATTTTCCGTACCAATATTCATTGATACGGAAAATAGGAACCGGGCTTTAATTCTGGGTCGGATAAAGGGGCTTTCCTGTCTCGTCCACATCTGTCCAATCTTTTACGTTGACACTGGCCAAAGTGACCGAATTACCGTTGATTACCGCTTTAAATAAATAAGAGTTTCCCGCTTTCAACTCGCCATCCGGAAGAGGGATCTGGGTGGTATAGGTGCGGGTACTGTTTTCATTGTCGGCGGATATTTCCAGCGTGAGAGTCATGGGAGCCGTATGTCTTATCGGCAACATGATATATTGGGCTGTTAATCCGTTTATCCCCATCTTATCCGCTTTCCCGAAAGCGGTGGCGGGAGTGATGATACCTGTGCCCAGATCCATGGTCGCCCCGGTTTCGGGAGGTGTGATCATGGCGGAGACCAATTGGTTGATCGTGATACCTTCACCGCCGGTTAATTCTACTACGACTTGGGTAGCCACATGCCCATAAACAATCGGTATATTGATTTGGGAGCTATTAACATCCTGTTGTATGGCGCTCCACCAAAGATAATCGATACCGTTGAAGAGGGGTTCGGATACGCCACTCGTGAATGTCGGGGGGATCGTGGAGAAATTGTCGGATACGGCGTAGAAATTATAAGTGCCATTGGAGAGAAACATTTTATATCCGTCACTTCCTGTTAACACCCCGGGAGATGAGGTTATGTAAAGACCTGACGCCTCGGGGCTTCCCTTGGTTCCTGCGCTGCTGTCGAAGACATAAACCCTGCTTTGTATCCCTTTATTCATGGGAGACATGGAACGTAATAGGTTCCGGCCCTCCACGGAGGCGTTGAAGGTCACCAACGTGCTGTTTCCCGGGTCCTCGTTTCCCGAAGAGCCGTTCGGGGTAGTTCCATCCTCAAAAATAATCGTGTTCTTGTTGCATCCGGCGAGGAGTAACAGGAACATCGTGCTAAATGTAAGCGCATTTGCCGCTTTCAGTAAATTCCGTATCATATAATTTGTGTTTAGTGAATAGTCTATATAATACATTTTACGAACCGTTTTGGTTCAGAAAGCGGCAAATGTTTTAACTTTAATCTAGCGGTTTCACGTAAGACCAGTGGGTTTGTATGATCTTCCATTGGTTGTCGGGGTTGCGTCTGTAAACCTCGGTGCAGTTCCATTTTATTACCTTGTCGGATAAGTAGCTATCAAGGTTGAAGGTGAGTACCGCTATGTTTTGCGCGACTTGTACGACCGGGCGGATCATGTCGAAATGATCTGCCGGAGGAAGTTGCATACCTTTATAATAAGTGCGCAGTTGTTCCAATCCCTCTATTTTCGTCTCTAGGGAAGGATCGAAGTAAATCACGTCGGTGTCTGAAAGCTCTACGAATGCCATCGGGTCGGTCGAGGCTAGAGCCTCTTTTTCAAGGGAGATGATCATCTCCGGGATGTTCTCGTTTAATGTTTTGTTCTCCATATTCTTTTGTTGTGCGTTAGCGGATAACGTGCTTCCTAATATGAGAGCCGCTATCCATGATTTGTATTGTCTCATGATGCTTTATTTATTGATAGAGGCAAAATTAGACATATCGAATGGAGTTCGTATAATACGTATAAAGGAGGAAATAGTACTTTTTACGGTTTTGTATTCCTGCGATAGTTTAGCGGGGTCATGTTTGTTTGGGAACGAAATAGACGGATGAAATAGGATGGATCCTCGTAACCTAGAGCTTCCGTTATGGCGGATATAGGCAAGTCTGTATAAGTCAATAGTCGTTTGCTCTCGATTAGTATTTTGTTTAGGATGTATTGTTTAGCGTTGATGCCTGTAGCGTTTTTCACGATCTCATTCAGGTAGTTCGGGGTGATGCAAAGCTGATCGGCATAGCTCCGGATGGAATGATCTTGCTTGAAGGAATGGTTTACTAACTCGATAAATCGGTCTACATAGATGCTTTTAGATCGGGCGTTTGTGTCTGGAGGTAAAACACTCGAGTTAGAATATAACCTGTTGAGCAACATTAATGTCTCGTACAACAAGGCCCGGAGTAAGTGTTTGTCTTTCGACTGATAGTCCTTGATCTCTTTATCGATCTCCGAGATCAACTCGGAGATGCGGCCATAGGCTTTCTTGTCGAGACTGAGCTTGGAAGACCGTCTTTCCGTATGGAAATAAGAGAGGTTCCGGAGAAATGCCGGATCATTGAAAAAAGAGAGCAGGAACTCTTCCTCAAAGATAAGAGCGAATCCGTCTTGTATCGTTTTATCGTCCCATTTGCGTATTTCGCCGGGCCGGGTAAAGATGATATCTTGAGGCTTTACCCGGTTCGCTTGATGATCGATAAGGAATTCTCCCTCCCCGCTAGTGATCAATGTTATATCGTAATACGTCAATATATGTACGGGTTGTTCCTTGAGATACTTCTTGATCGTGTTCAAGGGAACGACGTCGATAAGTAGCTCATCGCCGTATTTGTGTTTATAGAAGTCGTATTGCGGTATATTATGATTCATCTGCTCATGTTTTTTATTTGAAAAGCATAGGAGCGAATTGGAGGAGATAAGCCCGCCAATTGGCCCAGATATGCCCTCGGGTGGATTCTACGTACTGGTATTTCATACCTAGGCTATCCATTCGCTGGCGGAATTGCTGGTTCGCGTCGTACAGGAAATCGTCCTTTCCGATACCGATCCAGAACAATTGATAACCGGATCTCTTGAGGTTTCCTAACTTCTCGTCGAGGTTCGTGTACATCGGGCTATTGGGGTCTACACCATTTGCGCTGAGCCCAGCGGAGAAAAGTCCTATATAGTTAAAATAGTCCGGATAATTCAATGATATATATAATGTATGGAAACCACCCATCGAAAGTCCGGCTATGGCTCGGTGTCGCTTATCCGGGATCGTACGGTAACGGTTATCGATGAAATGAATGATCTCGGTGAAACTCTTCTCGTACGAGCCATCCTTATAACCGGGGAAGCTGTTGCTCATGGCCGGTTTGTAATTCAGGTTATCGGATGTTTCGCCGGGAGCGGCCTGTTTACTGGGATTGCCGTTTGGCATAACGACAAGCATTGGCTGTATCTTGCCTTCGGCAATCAAGTTATCCATGATACGGGCGGTACGGCCAAGCTCCAGCCAAGCGTTCTCGTCGCCGCCACTGCCATGTAACAGGTACAGAACGGGATAAGATTGGATGTTCTTATCGTAAAAAGGAGGCGTATAAACGCTAAGTCTTCGTTCGCTCCCGAGGATATCCGAGTGATACCAAGTGGTTGTAACATTACCGTGAGGTACGTCACGTACTTGATAATAATCCCCATTTCCCCCGTTGATATAGAACAGGCTGAACAAGGTGCCTACGTCACGGCAAGAGAATGGGTTGTTTGGGGCGATGTTGTAAATACCATCTATATTTAAACGATAGGTGTACATTTCGGATGGCAGTGGGGGAGTCGTATAGCTCCATGTACCGTTTTTCCCTTTCGTCATCTGGCCATTGCCCTCGCTGGCTTCCCAGTCTCCTTTTACGGAGACGGACTTCGCTTTTGGGGCTTCTACATAGAAAGTAACGCTATTGTCTGGGTTGATCACGAGAGGTTCTACCTTATCGGTCTTGAATCCTACGTTCTGTTGGGCGAAAGCCATGGATAGAGGCAGTAAGAGAGCCGCGAGTAATGCTAGTCTTTTCATTTTATCTATACGGTTTAAAGAATTAAGTTATAAAGACAAATATACGATTTATTTCGGAAAAATAGAAGTTATACTTACTTGGCACTTGTAGTATATCTTTTTGGGTAAAGTAAGTATATCTTCTTTAGTACTTGCTGTATATATCCTTTTCTGATTAGGATGATTCTTTTTGATTATAACTAATACCTGATTTCACGTTACTACCTTTGCGGCTCTTCTATTGTTAATTAGTCTTATGTGTTTGCACAGTATTTGCTGTTTTGTGCGGCACATTTTTATTAAAAGTGTGCAGTGTTTGAAAAAAGTATTTATCTTTGCGACCGTTTTGTAATCAAGAAAAGTAAAACATGAAGAAAAAAGTAGTATTAGGTGCGGCATTGATGATGATGCCTTTGGTTTCTTTCGCTGGAGGATATTTGACGAATACGAATCAGCATGCAGCCTTTTTAAGGTCACTTTCGCGAGGTGCTGCAATTGATATAGACGGCGCTTTGTCAAACCCGGCGGGTCTTTCTTTTTTGCCGACAGACGGTTTCCGCGTTGGTGTGAGTATCCAAAGTGCTTTCCAGACCCGGGATATCGATGCCTCTTTCAGTACATACAATGGTTTCGACCCAGTGAATAAGGTGCCGACAGTGAGCGACGTTCCCTATAAAAAGTATTACAAAGGAAAGGCAGCCGCTCCTGTGATTCCGAGTGTTTTTGCGGCTTACAAAAAAGGTGATTGGACGATCTCCGGTTTCTTTGCCATTACGGGTGGAGGTGGTAAGGCTTCGTTTGACGATGGCCTGCCAATGTTCGAATCGGCTGCTATGGCCGGTATCTTCAAGGAAAGTGTAGCGAAATATATAAAGACTGGCGGTCAAAGTCCCATCGTCACGCCGGATATGTATACTATTAACAGTGCGATGGACGGAAAACAGTATATTTATTCCCTACAACTTGGCCTATCATACAAGATCACGGATTGGCTTTCTGCTTTTGCCGGAGGCCGGATGAACTATTTCTCAGGAAACTATGACGGGTATCTGGATGCAAAATTAAAACAGAATTTTGGTGGAGCGGATTTAATGAACCTGGCTTTGGATTGCGATCAGACAGGTTGGGGGTTGACACCGGTTTTGGGTGTTGATGTCAAATATGGTAAATTCAATTTCGGAGCTAAATATGAGTTTAAGACGAACTTGAACATCGAAAACAATACCAAGAAGTTGGATTATCCCGACAGTGCGGAAGATTTGGTTGGCCCTTATAAGCATGGTGTAAATACGCCGAACGATATTCCTTCCATGCTTTCGGTGGCAGCTTCTTATCGGTTTTTGCCCATGTTGAAGGCTTCTGTTGAGTATCACTTCTTCGATGACAAGAAGGCGGGAATGGCCGGTGGAAAGCAGAAGGAACTGGAAAGAGGTACGAATGAGTATCTGTTTGGTATAGAGTGGGATGTTGTCAAGAGATTGACCATTAGCGGTGGCGCTCAAATTACAGATTATGGTTTGTCTGATAATTTCCAAAGTGATGTTAGTTTCTCCTGCGATTCTTATTCGCTGGGCTTTGGTGCTAAAGTGATGTTGAGCGAAAAAATGGCTTTGAACGTGGGATATATGTGGACAACTTACCACGATTATACCAAGAAGATGGACAACTACTGCGGCACGGGACTTCCTGGGCAGAATGTGTATAGCCGCACCAACAAGGTGTTCGGATTAAGTTTGGACTACGCTTTCTAAGCTTGAAAATATTCGTATCCTATTGAAAAAGGAAGCTGCTGTCGTGCGGCTTCCTTTTTTTGATTCATGGGTATTCACGGACTATATGAACCTATGCTTTACGGCTCATAACCATAGGTTTTAGTCGCTGTAAAGCATAGCTGGGTATGGCATAAAAAAGAGGGTGCATGACGCACCCTCTTTCTTGATTATTTGTTTTACTTGTTGCCGATTATAACTGAATCCAACGTACATAAGCGAAGTCCATACGGTGAGGCAACTCCTTGTTTACAGGATATACACGGAAGCCCATCTTATGGTTACCAGCCTCGGAAGGAGTGGTCGTTAACTTGAAGAATAACTTGGAGCCTTCTTCCTTCATCAACTCGAACTGAGCGGTATTGATTGGTGACAGCGTGTGTTTCTCCGGATCTTCCTTCATGACAACCATTTCAGCACCTAACATACCTTGTAGTTCATGACGGTCGATTACCAAATTGAAGTTGTATTCTTTTCCTACAACCGGGCCGTTCACCGTCAAATCTTGGTCGCAAGTGAAGGATTCCACTTGGAAGCTATCCCAATGTTGCGCAACTTCCTCTTTCCAAGCAGCTAATTGCTTAGCGATCTCGTAGTTGTTAGCGGAAATATGAGCGGAACGAGTAGCCAATTTGTGATAGAAACGATCCTCATAATCGTCCAACATACGTTTCATCGTATAATCCGGAGCGATCTTGGCGATAGAGTTCTTGATATATTGGATCCAGTCCGGAGAGTAACCCTTGCTGTTCTTAGCGTAGTAAGTCGGGATGATCTCAGTTTCCAAGCAATGGTAGATCGTAGCCGCATCCAATTGGTCTTGGTATTGCTGGTTCTCATAAGTACGCTTGTCGGTCAATGCCCAACCTGCGCCTTCTACGTAACCCTCATACCACCAACCGTCAAGAACGGAGAAGTTCAATACACCGTTCATCTCGGCTTTCTCACCGGAAGTACCGGAAGCCTCTAACGGACGAGTCGGCGTGTTCAACCATACGTCTACACCAGAAATCAAACGACGGGCCAAACGCATATCGTAGTTCTCCAAGAAGATGATCTTTCCTAAGAACTCCGGACGGCGAGAGATCTCTACGATGTGTTTGATCAAACCTTGACCACCACCATCAGCCGGGTGAGCCTTACCGGTGAATACGAACTGAATCGGGAACTTCTCATTGTTAACGATCTTAGCCAAACGGTCTAAGTCCGTGAACAACAAGTGCGCACGCTTATATGTAGCGAAACGACGACCGAAACCAATCAACAAGGCATTCGGATTGATCTTCTCAAGGATGGAAACTACCTTAGAAGGATCACCTTGGTTCTTCAACCAGCTATCTTTATATTGAACACGGATGTAATCAATCAATTTATTCTTCAAGGTCATACGGAGATTCCAGATTTCCTCGTCGGATACATTCTGGATTCCTTCCCAACATTTGCGATTTGATTGATCCTCGAAAAGCTTCGTGCCTAATTTATCCGCATAGAATTTCTTCATCTCCGTAGCGGCCCAAGTCGGCATGTGCACACCGTTCGTTACATAACCAACGTGCAGTTCATCCGGGAAGTAACCTTTCCAAACCGGGGCGAACATGCGCTGAGAAACCTTACCGTGCAACCAGCTTACGCCGTTAGCCTCTTGGCAAGTGTTCAAGGCGAATACGCTCATGGAGAATTTCTCGTTAGAACCTGGGTTCTCACGTCCCATGTCGATGAAATCTTGCCAGCTAATACCTAACTTGCCGGGGAACTCACCCATGTAACGTCCGAACAAACCCTCGTCAAAGTAATCGTGACCTGCCGGAACCGGAGTGTGTACCGTATAGAGGGCGGAAGCACGAACTACCTCCAACGCTTGGTTGAATGAAAGGCCGTCGTTCTGGATATAGTCTACCAAACGCTGAGCGTTGATCAAAGCGGCGTGTCCCTCGTTGCAGTGATAAATTTGTTTCTTGATACCTAACTTGTTCAGCATCATGATACCACCGATACCCAACAAATACTCTTGTTTCATACGGTTCTCCCAGTCGCCACCATATAATTGGTGCGTGATGGAACGATCCCATTCGCTGTTCTGAGGAATATCCGTATCCATTAAGTACAAAGGTACACGACCTACGCTAACTTTCCAGATATGAGCGTAAACGGTTCTGCCCGGATAAGGAACTTCCAATACCATTGGCTCTCCGTTCGACTGCAATACCTGAGTCAACGGCAGGGCGTTGAAATTTTGCGGCTCGTAATTGGCGATCTGCTGACCGTCCATGGACAAAGTCTGTGTGAAATATCCGTAACGATACAAGAAACCTACGGCACATAAATCGATATTGCTATCGCTGGCCTCTTTCAAGTAGTCACCGGCTAATACTCCCAGACCACCTGAGTAAATCTTTAATACATTGGTCAAACCGTACTCCATGCTGAAGTAGGCTACAGACGGTTGTGTCTTGTCGGGTTTTACATTGATATAAGCTTTGAAATCAGCGTATACCTTTTGGATTTCAGCCATTAACTCCTTATCTGCTAAGATCTCTTCCATACGTTTGTGTGAAAGGCTTTGCAATAGCTGTACAGGGTTACCTTCTGTGGATTTCCAAAGTTGTTTGTCGATCTTGCCAAATAGTTTAGCGCCTTCATGATTCCATACCCACCAAAGATTCGTAGCGATCTCATTAAGTGGTTCCAACTGTTGTGGAAGCTTGGAATGTGAGTAGACGTCCTTCCAAATAGGACTGTTTGCGTTATTCGCCTTAATTTTCATTATCGTGAAGTTTAAAGTGTTTGTCTAAAAACGAGTGCAAAGATAGCATTATCTTATTAATTATGAGCAATATTTAACTATTTCTTTCCTCGGCATGCCTCATGGCGATATCGAATGCGGTCAGATAATAGTCGATAAACTTGCTCCATTCAGCTTTTCGAGCGAGATCGAAACAACGCTGTTTGATTTCCTCGATGTCTGTAGCATCCTTTTGGCTGAGAGCTAGGATGGAGTTCATGATAGCGTCCGCTACCTCAAAATAATTGAAATCCGTACGATTAATAACCTCTACGCCTTCGCTAAGGTTATCTCCGGATACCGTTTTCTTCGCCCACATACCGAAACCGGCCAGATTGGTCGTGATCGTCGGTATACCGAAAGCGATACTTTCCAGCGGGGTATATCCCCACGGCTCGTAGTAGGAAGGATATACGGTAGCGTCCATCCCTATCAGCATATCATAATAGGTCTTATTGAAAATACCTCCTTTACCGTCCAAATAACAAGGAACGAATATGATCTTTAGTTTTTCGGATGACGCGTTCGTGAAGCCGGCGTGGTTGATATAATTCAAGACCTTATCTTCTGGCATATTATGCAACCAGTGCGTAATGAAAGGGATTTGAAGCGGAGAGGTCGTCTTTATGTCCTGCTCGATCGCCTCTTTTAAATCCGCACGGGCAGCACGTACCCAAGCCGGTACCATGATAAAGGCGACGACCTCACGCTGCAGGCGTCCGGACGTACGTACACGGTTCATCGCCTCGATGAAGACATCGATACCTTTATTTCTGTATTCATAGCGGCCACTGGTGGAAACCAGCAAAGCGTTCGGGTCGATGGAGCAGCCCAATAATTTCTCCGCTACATTAATTAATGTACGACGTGCCTCCTTCCGCTTTTTAGCGTATTCCTTACCCTCGGGTACGAAGTTGGGCTCAAAGCCGTTCGGGGTAACGATATCCGGTGCCTTATCCAATAACTGTTTACATTCACGGGCCGTGATATCGCTTACGGTCGTGAAACAATCCACGTAATGGGCGGCCTGCTTCTCTACGGAATGCTTGGCCTCCATGTTTAACTCCTTAGCCATCTGATCGCCGTTGTAACCGTCCATATAAGCGTATAACGCTTTGTTGTTACCGGCGATAGAGCGTCCGATCGATGTGGCATGCGTCGTGAAAAGTGTCGCTATGGCAGGGATTTGCTTTTGAATGTAAAGCGCTCCCATCGCCAACATCCATTCGTTGAATAGGGCGGCGACTTTCTTGTTTCCCAGTTTGTAGAAGTGATAGAAACTCTCTATTACCTTACCGACCGCATACGCGAAGATACAAGACTCATCGTAATCGCCGTAGGCGTGGATGGAGTCAACTCGGAAATTTTCCCACATAGAATAGAAAAAGGCGTCTCGTTCACTGAAGTAGGACTTGAAATCTACCAGTATAACAGGGGGGGTACCCGGTACGTTCCAGCGACCAACCTTAACTTTCAAGTGATCCACTGCCTCGGCGTGCTTTCTCCAATCCTCAAACAAAGATGCGTCTTCCGTAAAATCGGGAGCGGTTGTGTTTGCCCACACATCCGGACCGATGAATATTACTTTGTCGTTAAAAATTTGTTGAAGCGTATGAGCTTTAGTCGATAGTACGGTATAAATACCTCCCACTTTATTACAGACTTCCCAGCTGCTTTCAAAGAGAAATTCTGGCGTCTTTATCATTTCGTTCATATTTGATTTGTTTATAATCAATGATTTCACCGCTGCAAAGATAATTCATTTTATGTTTTTTCTTGGCCTTTCCTCGGTATTTAATAACATATGTTCTATATTTGTGGATAATTAAATATGAAATAATTATGGCTAAAAGAAGAATTTTAAAGAAAGAGATCAGCTACGTGGCTGGTGAATTGTTCACGGAAGCGCTGGTTTGCAAATTGTATATACCCGGAGTAAATCAAGAGAAAGCGGATGCTTTGATGGCTCGTATCCTAGATATGCAAGATAGTTATATCGTTCGTGCCGGACACCCCGACGGCAAGGATAACAAGGCTCTCGTACGGAATTATTATCGCAAATTAAGAGAGGACTTGCAAAACGAGGTTAACGCTATCGCCGACGAGATAGGAGAGTTGAGCAAGGACAAATAGGCATGAAGAAGGCAATTAGTAAGGCGATACTCCGTATGGCGGGGTGGAAGCTGGGCCCGGTGGATGGCGTGGATTTGCCGAAATGTATCGTATGTGTGGCTCCGCATACCAGTAACTGGGATTTTATCGTAGGGAAACTTTTTTATACCTCGATCGGGTGTAACGCCGGTTTCCTTATTAAGAAAGAGTGGTTCTTTTTCCCTTTTAATTTGCTGTTTAACTGGCTGGGAGGTGTTCCGGTGGATCGTGGTAAACGTACGTCGGTGACCGATCAGATGGTGGAACGTTTCAAGACCAGTGAGCGGTTTCAATTGGCCGTCACACCGGAAGGTACCCGGAAGCGGGCCAAGGACTGGAAAAAAGGATTCTATTTTATCGCTTTGAAAGCGAACGTGCCGATCGTGGTGGCTTATTTTGATTATGGAAAGAAAGAGGTTGGCACGAAAGGTGTTTTTTATCCGACAGGTGATGTGGATAAAGATATCCATACGATACGAGAGATGTATCGGGGAGTTACCGCCTGCCATCCTGAGAATTTCGTACAGGTATAGGAGTTTCATGGTGAAGAAATAAGAGTTTTACTATAGGAAAACAAAAGTTTTCCCTAGGAGAAACAAAAGTTTTGCTATGAAGAAACTACTGTTTCTTCACCATGAAACTGTTTCCTTGTCACAATATGTCTTTTTATTACCTTAATATCTTTATTCTATGACTGAAGACTTACGTATCAGTATGATACAATCCCATATCATTTGGGAAGACCGTGAAGAGAACTTGGGTTATTATGGCGAACTGTTGCGCCGTGTTAGTGGAAGAACCGATTTAGCGGTATTGCCGGAGACGTTTACTACGGGATTTTCCATGGACGTAGAGAAACAAGCCGATACGATGGATGGACGGACTGTACCGACTATAAAGGAATGGGCTAAGAAATATAAACTGGCCGTGGCTGGAAGTTTTATCGCGAAAGATAACGGAAAGTTCTACAACCGGGCTTTTTTCATCACTCCGGAAGGAGAGGAGTATTATTACGATAAACGTCATTTGTTCCGTATGGCAGGGGAGGACAAGCATTTCTCGGCGGGCGACAAACGTCTGATCGTGCCTTATAAAGGCTGGAATATTTGTTTGCAGGTTTGTTATGACCTACGTTTCCCGGTTTGGAGCCGCAACGTGAATAACGAATATGATCTTTTGATTTATGTAGCCAATTGGCCCGAGGCCCGGAAGAAGGCGTGGAAGGCATTGCTGCATGCACGTGCCATCGAGAACATGGCTTATGTCTGTGGCGTGAACCGTGTGGGGGTAGATGGGAAAGGTTTTCTTTTCAGAGGGGATTCCATGATTTATAACGCAAAAGGAAAGAAATTGGCTGATGCCGGAAAACGAGAGGAAATCACCCGGACATGTACTTTGAAGAAGAGCGAGCTGGATGAGTTCCGGGCTAAGTTCCCGGCGTGGAAGGATGCGGATGGATTTGGTATTGACTTCTAATCGTTTAATTCCTTCTTATTATGGAAAAACGTAATCCTTGGGCTTGGATCCCGTCTCTTTATTTTGCCGAAGGCTTGCCCTATGTGGTAGTCATGACGCTTTCTGTGATCATGTATAAACGTCTGGGCGTCTCAAATACGGATATCGCCTTATTTACCAGTTGGCTTTATTTTCCTTGGGTGATCAAGCCCATCTGGAGCCCGTTCGTAGACTTGATTAAAACGAAGCGTTGGTGGATTTATAGCATGCAGCTATTGATTGGCGGGGGAATGGCAGGTGTGGCGTTCGTCCTTCCCGGGGATTTCTTTTTGCGGTTTACCTTGGCTTTCTTTTGGTTGATGGCGTTTAGTTCCGCTACGCACGATATCGCTGCGGATGGGTTCTATATGCTGGGCTTGACGGAGGAGCAACAAGCGTTCTTTATCGGTATCCGAAATACGTTCTACAGGGTGGCGATGCTAACGGGACAAGGTCTGCTGGTCATGCTGGCGGGGCTTTTGGAGGAGAGTACCGGACGGATTTCTTTTGCTTGGAGTCTGGTGTTTTTCGTATTGGCCGGTACCTTTATCGCCTTGGCTTTGTGGCATAAGTATATCTTACCCCGTCCGGCGAGTGACGCGCAACGTACGAATATCACCCCTCATACCATCTTGGTGGAGTTCGGCAATACTTTCGTGAGCTTTTTCAGCAAGAAAGGGATTATCCCGGCTTTGCTTTTTATGCTGACGTATCGTTTGGGGGAATCCCAATTGGTAAAGTTGGCTTCTCCTTTCCTGCTGGATGGGCGGGAGGTTGGCGGGCTGGCGCTCAGTACCGGTGAGGTCGGGTTCGCTTATGGTACGGTGGGAGTGATCTCCTTATTGCTCGGAGGGGTTTTAGGAGGTCTGGCTATATCCCGGGGTGGCTTGAAGACTTGGTTATGGCCTATGGCATTGGCTATCTCCTTGCCGAATCTGGTTTATTTGTATATGGCTTATACGATGCCGGAGAGTATTGTTGTCGTAAACGCTTGTGTCGCTGTCGAGCAATTCGGCTACGGATTTGGCTTTACGGCTTATACGATGTATCTGATGCTTTTCGCCGAAGGGGAATATAAGACTTCGCATTATGCGATCAGTACCGGTTTCATGGCGTTAGGTATGATGCTACCGGGAATGGCATCGGGATGGATACAGGAGCAGATCGGTTACCAACATTTCTTTATCTGGGTAATGATCTGTTGCATACCTTTATTTATTGTATTGCCGTTCTTGCGTTTCAAGAAAAAATAATCTTATACCGATAATCCGGGAGTGTAGGGGAGGGTCACGATGAATGTGCTACCTTCCCCTTCTTTGGATTCTAGGGTGATATATCCTCCGAAGTGTTCGATGATAATTTGGCAGATCGCCAGTCCGAGGCCTGTCCCTTGCGCAAACTCGTCCAGTTTGTTGAACCGTTCGAATACTTGGGCTTGCTTATCTGCGGGAATGCCTTTGCCCGTATCGGTAACGGAGATCTGGATCCAACGTTTATCTTGCGTATAATCGTATTTAATCAAGATGTATCCTTGCGTCGTGAATTTTGCGGCGTTGTTTATGAGGTTGGTAATCACTTGGGTTAATCGATGTAGGTCCGCTTGGATAATGGCCGGGAGGACCGGCAGTTGTATTTTAAGCGCTACGCCTTGGGGCATCAACAGTTGATGGGTACGGTAGATATGGGATAGTAATTCGTTTAAGTCACAATTCGTGAGGGTAAACGACATCTTACCGGACTCGATGCGGGATAGATCGAGAATGTCATTGATCAATTTCAATAAGAGGTCGCTGTTCTTACTGATAACTTGCATGAACTCATCCCTCTCGTTCGGGCTTATTTCCATATCGCTTGTTAGCAGTTCCGAAAATCCAACGATGGCGTTAAGCGGGGTACGTATCTCATGGCTCATATTGGCGAGGAACGCTGATTTCATTTGGTCCGCTTCCTCGGCCCTTATACGGGCTTTGATAAGATCTTCCTCTACTTCCTTACTTTGTTGGATATTTAAGCAGAGCCCGTTTACTCCGACATTATTGCGGGTAGAGTCTTGTCCATTCTTCGCTTGCGCATATCTGAATTCCCACCATATATGCCCTTTGCCGTTGAAATTATATCGGCGGCGGGTGATCTTACGGGAAGGGAATCCTGTATCAAGCAGGTGCTTATGTTGGATGAAATCTTCCCGGTCTTCAGGGTGGATAGACTCTTGGAATTGCGTGGAGGTGATTGGTTTTATCGGCATATTCAACGACTTATAGAAATCATGGTCGAACTCGAATACGCCGTTGCTGTATCGGAATGCGAAAATATCACCGCTCTCTAAAGCCAACGAGAGGAATTCTTTCTCTTTCCGTAAACTTTCTTGAGCCTGTTTCTTGTGAGAGGCTTCGCGACGGTATTGTACTCTTTGATAGAAAAGCGTCCATAGGATAAATAGGGTTAGAAGAATCCCGCATAGAATAATATATGTTTGATAACGAACCACAAAGGGCATATTCAAGAAGATGCTGTTTTGAGGCAGTTCTTTCCAATCGATACCCCATTTATTTAAAGTCGGGTAATCGAACAGATAGTTTTTGGCGCTTTCCGTTATTTGTGGGAAGCTATTGGCCGGTGTGCCTTTGAGTATGCTGGCAGCTCGTCGTAAGGCTTCTTGGGTTTGGCTCTCTACCGGGGTCATATATCCCCCGATGAAGTCTCCGTCATATCCTACGGATTCGTTGATCGCCGAGAAGCTGGGAAATGAGCAGAACCTACCTAAGGCTATCGAGGTATAATCTCTTTTGGTAGCAAGGTAGGCCTTGTTGTAAGTACTTGTACCTAACCCCCAGATCAAGTTGGAACTGGTACGGGGTTGAATGGTTTGTATATAGAGGGAATCGAACGGTACTTTTGGGAACCGCACTAAAGAAGAGGATCTCTTTTTATCGGATGGGGATGAATACTGGGGATATTTAAGGTAATCGGGTCTAGCCTTGGAGCATAGCCCTTTTATTTGCTCATCCATATCTTTCAGGATCTTTTTGTCAAGAGCTGTACTATCAGAGACACGTACAATCACGCATTTTCCCATGATTCGCTCAATAAGTTCGACGTTTTTCCGATAGTCCGGCTTATCCCAAAATCCGGATACGTTAGGATACTTTTGAATTAAGGGTATGTTAGGGTAGTTGACTCCGGTAAAAACGATAGGTACGCTATCTAATAAAGGATGTTCGCAAGCCAATAAGGAATAGGTCGCTTGATCATCGTTTACGATTATGATATCAGGCTTCCATAAAGATAACGTATTGAGTTCCGTATATATTCTTTGTTTCTCTTCTGGCGATTGATAAGCTTCGCAATTAAGATAGAACGTGAAGATACTGGCATGAATGCCTTCCTTTTGGAATCCATTTTTAAAAGTCTCTTCTACATCTTTATAGGCTTGAAAGTCCGGCTCATAAGATTGTACTATCAAGATGCGTTTTTCCGTGGTTGAGCGTTCGCAAGAATTTGCGACCAATAAAAACAATGGAAGCAACAATAAAAAAAGATAACGATAAGAAGTGTTCGCCATGTGTATAGCTTCAATATAATAGGTGCAAATGTATAAAAAGTAATTGGATATCAAAGAGACAAATGTTTATTTTTCTTGGCTTCTGAGGCTGGTTTATAATTGAAAAACCAAGGAGATGCGACAACCCTTATTCTTTTCGGACTGGAGCAAGATACGCCCGTTTAATTGTTTTACGATAGCTTGGCAGATCGATAGTCCAAGACCTGTCCCTTGCACGAAATCATCCAGCTTCTTGAAACGCTCGAATATCGCTTCTTGATCCTCGGGAGAGATCCCGATGCCTGTATCCTGCACATAAAGTCGGACGTCTTGTGCATTGGTGGAATACTCGTAACCGATCTCTATAAAGCCTGCGGAAGTAAATTTTATAGCATTTTTCAGTATGTTCTCGAGCGCTTGGTAAAGTCGCTCCTTATCCGAATATAAGCAGATCGGCGTATCGGGGTATTTCTCCTTGAATTCGATACCTTCGGGGACATCGGAAAGATGTTGTTTATAAAGGGTTTTCACTAAATCCGTTAAATTGCAGGATTCTTTATGAAAGACGATACCTCCGGATTCAATCCTTGCCAAATCCAATATGTCATTGACTAACTTTAGTAATAACTCGTTATTGGTCGTGATGATATTAGCGTATTGCTCCTTCTCTTCCGCTGTCAGATCCAGTTCGGCGATTAGGCTTGAAAAGCCGATGATCGCATTTAGAGGGGTACGTATCTCATGACTCATGTTAGCCAAGAATACGGATTTCATCCGGTCGGACTCATTGGCTTTCTCCAAGGCTTCCGCTAATGATTCCTTTTCATGTAATAGGGCTTTTTGCGCTTGTCGTTTTGCCTTGGATTCTTGGGTATACATGATGATGAAGCTACCGAAGACAAAGCAGCACATCGTGCTGACTACGATTATCAAGCTCCAGAATAATCTTGGATATTGGTCCTTAAAAGGAAAGTTCAAAAGTATAGCATCCTTCGGAAGAAGCCTTTTATCGATATTCCAATATTTGACTTCATTGAAATCAAATACATAATTCTTCTTGCTCTTTGTTATCTGTGGGAATGATTCGCTAGGGGAGCCTTTTAATATTTCCGCGGCTCTATCGGTAGATTCTTCTATTTGGGTTTCCAAGGAGGTGATATAGCCACCTACAAGTTTATTCGTATATCCTAGATCCTCGTTGATCGCCGTAAAAGAGGGTTTACTGGAAAAACGGCTGGTGTTCAATACCCGGTAATCCCGTTTGGCCTGTAGATAGTAGATGTAAGGGACGTGTTTACTCATGTACCAAGAAACAGCTGATAGCTTGTCTCCTTGCACGGGCACGACGTTGACGGTCGTACTATCCGGTCGTTTTAAGCTTTGATTGACCCTGTCCAAAGTAGCGATCTCTACCGGTATATACATGATGCGATTATTATCGACCCGAATGTCTGCTTGAGCACATTGCTCATGTAACGTAGCCTTAATGTGCCTATCTATATACGTACTATCGTGCAACATATAAATCGTAGACTTGCCCAACAGATGTTCTATCAAGCGGATGTTCGTGACGTAGTCGGGCTCGTCCCAGAATCCGGAAACATTCGAATATTGCGCTAATAGTGCCTTATTGGGGAAATTTACGCCGCCAAATACAATGGGAATTGTAGAAATTAGCGGATGATGGCATTGCATTAACGTGTAAGTCGCTTGATCCTCGTAGACCAATATCAGATCGGGTTTCCAAGTAGAGATCGAATCTAGATACAGGTACATCCGTTTTTCTTCGGCGGGTGCCGCATATTGCTCGCAGTTCAAATAGAATGTTTGGATCGACGGATTAATCCCCTTTTTCTCGAGGGATTCCCGGATCAACCGATCGCAGTCTTTATAAGCTACATAATCGCTTTCATAGGAATGTACTACTAATATACGATATTTATTTCCCGACTGTTGACAAGAGGACTGTAGAATGGCTAGCAGAAAAAGTAGAACAAATATGTAATATTTCTGTATAGATCTCGCTAGCATAAGTCGAAAATTAGTACGTTGCCCTTAATCGTAATTTAAAATGAGTGTTTTTATACGAGTGCAAACTTATTAATAATTATTGGATATCAATGGCTTTTTTATTGAATATATAGGGCTAAAATAAAAAACGGCTATCAGATCCCGAAGGACCCGATAGCCGTTTTTCTATCTTATGTGGAGTAAAGGAGCGATTAAAACCGCTTCTTTTTATTTTACTTCCTCAAATATTATATATATTAAATATCAGCAACTTGTAGTTTTATGGTACAAATAAGGACAGTTTTGTAAGCGACATACAAAAAGCATAAGGAGAAACATAGCTTTATGTAGGCAAAGAAGGATTTATATTTATTTAACTATCTATTTCTTATTTGCAGATGTTTTCATTTTCTCATCGGTATTTTCTCTTGTTATGTTCTTGTTTGCACAAACGCCATAAAATGAAGTTATTGCATCTTTGCTGCTTATTTATGGCTTTCGTTTTTTACGGAAATACGTTATACCTTTGCAAAACAACCATAGATAAAAATAGTTATGAAGCAAAGGCAACATATATTCCAGTCCTGGACAATAGAATTAGTAACGGTGCTTCTGGCGTCCACAATATCATTCCCTGTGAGTGACACTTTGGGGGTGCAGTTAAGCATTCTCCCTTTTATTATGGTAGCTTGTTATGTTGCTCTAAAACTCATTTACCATTTATGCCTCTCTCTGTCGGCACATATAATATCTCTTCCTTCTTTATTTCGTCACAAGCCTACGCAATCTGACCGACTAACTAAAGATGATTGCAATTTAGCAACTGCTATATCTATGGCTGGCAATGACAATATTCAAATGAAACGGATGGAGTTATTCCATTATGAATACCAGCATGAGGAACGGCAGTATCTTCAACAAAAAGAAAGGGAAGAAGATGAAAAGCTACAAGCCGTAATGCAATACACCCGAAACACATTCAGGCAATTTGACTTTAGCGAAGAAGAAATTTTCCAAATCTGCGAATGTGTTCGGTATTTTGTCACCAATCGGCAAGCTCTTAGTGTAAACATCCATATTAAACGACGCACAGCCGTTACCCAAATCTCACTAAAGAACTTCGCTTGGAACATTGCGTTCCAATATAACATTAGCCGGGATGTCACGGCTCAATTCGTTATGCAGACATTCCGCGAATGGTTTGTCAATTCCACCATTGATACTATCAGGAAGAATTTGCGCACAACAACAGGGAAGCATAAGATTGAGATTGATGAAAATATCATTTCTATTGTTCGTAATCCATAACTCACTATGCTCTAAATCAGTTATATAACATTAAATGTTTGATCACAAGATGTATTTATCGTGTAAAATCACTATATTTGCATCAAAAGCATTATATTGGCAATATGGAAGATTTGAATCAATTAAAGCTCGTATTGGTTAAAAAGAAGAGAACCAACAAATGGTTGGCAGAACAGTTGGGCGTGAACCAAACAACGGTTTCCAAGTGGTGCACCAATACGACACAACCTGATTTGGCAACACTGAAACGTATATCGGAATTGCTGGAGGTTAGCGTGAGCGAAATTATCAACTTTGAATAAGATGTACGATTATGGGCAATAACAAATTTAATGAAAATACCAGAGTACAAGTTCCGGCAGCACTCCATCTATGCAAGTTGGGATATACTTATTTGGATAACATCTGTGCCTATGACACAAAGACAAATATCTTGATTGACGTTTTCTTGAAAGCAGTTAAACGCCTTAATCCCGGGTTGTCAGGTTCGGAAGCATCACTATTGTATGCCAAAATAGTGAATATTGCCAATAACGATGATTTAGGGCGTGAATTTTACCAGTTGCTTTCAGCAAACAGCGGTACGAAACTTATTGATTTTGAAAATCCCGAAAACAACGATTGGCATGTAACTACGGAATTTACTTGTGAGAATGAAGATACAGAAGATGAGTTTCGTCCCGACATCACCTGTTTTGTAAATGGTCTTCCTCTTGCTTTCATTGAAGTCAAGAAGCCGAACAACCGTGAAGGTATTTTGGCGGAAAGGGAGCGCATCAACAAGCGAATGAGCAAGTCGTGCTTCCGCCGCTTCTTCAACATCACCCAACTGATGATTTTCTCCAACAACCAAGAGTATGACACCGATAGTCGTGTGCCTATACAAGGAGCATTTTATTGCTGCACGGCTAAAGAGAAGGCATTTTTCAACGTGTTCCGTGAGGAGGACAAACGGTATGTATTAGATTATCCTTATCGGGAAATCACTGATGAAATGGAGAATAAGGTGCTGAAACATCGCAACTGCATAGTCATTAAGAACCTGCAAGAATACCAAACCAATAAATCTGCAACTACACCGACAAACCGCATCATTACTTCCATGTTGAGCAAGGAGAGATTTTTATTCTTGCTACGTTATGGGTTCGCATACGTGGAACGCAAAATCGAATTGGATGATGGTACACAGGGTACTCAATTACAAAAACATGTAATGCGATATCAGCAGTTGTTTGCTTCGTATGCCATCCGCAACGCCTTGACAAGAGGTGTGAAAAGCGGTATCATTTGGCATACGCAAGGCAGCGGAAAGACTGCACTCGCATATTACAGCGTGAAAAGTCTAACTGACTATTTTGCACAGCGTAATGTGGTGGCAAAGTTCTATTTCATAGTTGACCGTATCGACTTGATGGAACAAGCTACGGATGAATTTGCCGCCCGTGGGCTTGTAGTCCACAACGCCAAGAGCCGCAAGGAGCTGATGGATGACATAGCAAATAGGGAAGTAACAGGCAATGATGAGGGAAAGCCTGAAATCATGGTAGTAAATATCCAAAAGTTCAAAGAGGACAAAACCAAGGTGATGGTTGATGATAGTTACAGCACCAATCTACAGCGTATCTTCTTCGTTGATGAAGCGCACCGAGGGTATAACCCACAAGGCAGTTTCTTGGCAAACCTTTTGGAAGCAGACCAAAGCGCAGTCAAAATTGCATTGACAGGGACGCCGTTGCTAAAAGAAGAACGTGAATCGTGGCGCGTGTTTGGCAACTATATCCACACTTACTATTACGACAAGTCCATTGCTGATGGCTACACCTGCAAGCTGATGCGCGAACCTGTCGAAACTGTCTATAAGGAGAAGATTGAAAACATCCTCGACCAGCTGGCCGGTAATGTGGAAGTTAAGAAGTCCGACATCGACCGTAATCAAATCATGGAACACGAAAGCTACCTGAATGCTCTGTTGGATTATATCATATCTGACTTCCGCCGCTTCCGAAAAGAACAAAATGATGAAACAGTGGGCGCAATGATAGTATGTCGAACAAATCCACAAGCAAGAGAGCTATACCGTCTTTGGCTGGAACGCTTCAACATTGCAAGTAAGGTTAGTAAATACCAAGAGCAACAAATGTATATGGCGGCAGAACTGATGCTCCAATATGGGAACTACAAACCACTTACAGCATCGCTCATTCTGCATGACGAGGGCGATAAGCAGGAACGCAAGGAGTATATCGAAGGTTTCAAGAAGTTGCAAGAGATAGATATCCTCATTGTCAACAAGATGCTTCTTACTGGCTTTGACGCGCCACGTTTGAAGAAATTGTATTTGGGCCGCTCTCTCGATGGACATGATTTACTGCAAGCCCTTACAAGGGTAAACCGCCCTTATCATGATTTCAAATATGGCTATGTCGTGGACTTTGTAGACATCAAAGAAAACTTTGATGCAACCAATGACCGTTATCTGCGAGAACTAAACCGCACTTCGGATGAATCGGATAACACGCACACCGAAAATATTGCCAATGACATTTTGGTTAGCAAAGAAGATGTAGAAACCAAGATAAAAGAAATAAAGAGTGTGCTTTTCAATTTCACTGTTGACAATGTGGAGGAGTTCCGCAAGCAAATAGACGAGATAGAGAATAAGGATAGTCTGTATGAGTTACGCAACACGCTCTCCGATGCCAAAGCAATCATCAATCAAGTGCGTTCTTTTGGCGATGAAGAAACCAAAGAGAAACTTGCTTCGCTCCCTATGGGAAGAATACCCTCCCTTATCACAGAGGTAACACACCGCATTGAACGCATCAATCTTTTTGAAAGTACTGAGCATAAGGCTGATGTTTCCGGCATTATCAATGTGGCTCTTTCGGTATTAGAATTTGAATTCAAGAAAGGAATACCCGAAGAGTTGCGAATTGTTGTCAATGACATTCGGGAACGTTGCGAGCGGGTACAGGTAGAGTTTGAGGCGAATTTCGATACTAAAGAAGAACGATACGTTATCCTTGCCGATGAGTTCCGTGAATATTTCCGCAAGAAAGGATTTGTGCCGCAAAGCACCGAGGATGCCAAGGCAAGCATTCAATATATGGACGAGGTGATGAAGAAAATACGCGAAATCAATCGCCGCAACAACATCCTTAAACGCAAGTATAAGGGGGATGAACGGTTTGTCCGTATTCATAAGCGCATTGAGGAGCAGAACCAAAAACGTGAACGTCCCATCATATCGGCACACGAATACGAGATTGCTGAGAACCTAGCAAAGATGAAAGACGAGATTGATAGACGGCTGTTCCTTGACATCAACATTCTTGACAACGAACCAGCTTTTGGTCAGGATGTACTGTCTATCATAGGCAAGGAACTAATAGCAATGAAGATACGGGCAGACATCAAAGATCGCAAGTATCTGAGTAACTTGATCACAACAGAGTATTTACAACAACGCAACTACGCTTATTAAGTATATGGGTAATATCAACATATCAGAGGCTACAATAGCCCTTATCGATTCTCTTAAAAGCACCACTGGAGCTTTCGGATTGGCAGGAACAGGAAGTGAGTACAAGATTGTGACAGAAATGTTCCTCTATAAGTTCTTCAATGACAAGTTTGGCTATGAAGCCAAGCGTGATCCGATGCATGGGGAACGTTTGTCAAAAGCGGAAAAGTGGGATGCCGAGTATGACACATTCACCGAAGAGGAAGTGGAAGATTTGTTTAGCTATCTGCCACATTCCGTGCCACGCTTGAAGCCAGAACATACGTTGTCGCACCTCTATAACTCTGCTACAAAGGGCGATTTCTCCACTTTGCTCGATGCTACATTGGTAGATATTGCTTCGCTCAATGCCGAGACATTCTCTGTCACCACATCAGGCAAGAGCAAAGTCAACATCTTCTTTCCGCTGACAACCTACGTCACCGATACGCAGAAACGTGACGAGTTTGCCAAGTCGCTGATGCGCAATGTGGCTTCATTCAACTTTGAAGATGTTTTTGACGAGAAATACGATTTCTTCTCACACATTTTCGAACATCTGCTAAAGGGGTTCAACAACGCAGGAGGCGGAAAATACGCTGAATACTACACGCCACGTGCCATTGCACAAGTGATGGCACGCCTGTTAGTCGGCGAAAACACCGACTTGCGCGGCGTGACCTGTTATGACCCTTCGGCTGGAACAGGCACATTGCTTATGGCACTGGCACATCAAATAGGCGAAGAACGCTGCACTATTTTCTCGCAAGACATTTCGGAGAAGTCTTCGGAAATGCTTCGCTTGAATTTGATTCTTAACAACTTTGCAGCCTCGCTTCCCAATGTCGTGCAAGGCAATACGCTCACCGAACCATCGCATAAGGAAAGTAACGGCGTGTTACGCAAGTTCGACTTCATAGTTTCCAATCCACCTTTCAAGCTCGATTTCCCTGAGTATCGCGACACATTGGCATCCGATACCATCCGCTTTTGGGCGGGAGTGCCCAATGCGGTGAAAAAGGTTGACCCGATGAAACCAAAGATGGCTATCTATACTTGTTTCATACAGCATGTGCTTAATTCCTTAAAGCCAACAGGTAAGGCTGCCATTGTCATTCCAACTGGTTTCATCACAGCCAAGAGCGGTGTGGAGAAGCGTATCTTACAGCGAGTAGTGGACGAGCGATGGGTGTATGGCGTGGTTTCCATGCCGAGTAATGTATTCGCTACAACTGGAACCAACGTATCGGTAATCTTTTTCGATAAGTCGGCCAATCACGACAAGGTCATCTTGATTGATGCCAGTAAATTAGGTGAGGAGTATAAAGAAGGGAACAATCAAAAACGTCGTCTCCGCGATTTTGAGATAGACCGAATAGTCAATACATTCCAAAACAAGGAGGCCGTAGACGATTTCTCGGTAGCAGTAACCTATGATGAAATCAAGGAGAAAGGTTACAGTCTTTCAGCAGGGCAGTATTTCGACATCAAGATTGACTATGTGGATATAACGGAGGAGGAATTTAATGCCCGGATGGATGAGTATAAACGGACGCTTGCCGAACAATTTGCTGAAAGCCGCCGATTGGAAGCAGAGATAATGAGGCAACTTGACAGCCTGCAGTTCAATAACATTAAAGAATAAGCATCATGGCAAACGAAATACAATTTCTACTTTACAATATGCCCGAAGAAAAGGGCAAAGTGCAGGTCATCATCAAAGACGATACGATTTGGTGTACCCAAAAGGCAATGGCTCAACTATTTGGGGTTGGAGTCCCAGCAATCAGCAAACATCTGAAAAATATCTTTGAGGAAGGAGAACTTCAGATGGATGCAGTTATTTCCAAAATGGAAACAACTGCCGCAGACAACAAGAATTACTCAACAACCTTTTATTCGCTTGATGCCATTATTGCAGTTGGCTACCGTGTCAATTCGCTGAAAGCCACTCGTTTTCGCCAATGGGCAACAAAGATACTGAATGAATATATTCGTAAAGGTTTCGTATTGGATGATGACAGACTGAAGCAAGGAACGGCCGTGTTCGGCAAAGACTATTTCCGCGAGTTGCTTGAAAGAGTACGTTCAATTCGTGCGAGTGAACGGCGCATCTGGCAACAGATTACGGACATTTATGCCGAATGCAGTACAGACTATGACCGTAACTCTCCGACAACAAAGGATTTTTACGCAATGGTGCAAAACCGCTTCCACTATGCAATTACCGGACAGACGGCAGCAGAAATCATCTACACCAAGGCAGACCATACCAAAGAACACATGGGGCTGACCACGTGGAAGAACTCTCCCAAAGGACGAATACTCAAATCGGATGTATCAATTGCGAAAAATTATTTGGACGAAAAACAAATCCGACAACTGGAGCGCACGGTAACTTCTTATTTTGACTATATAGAAAATCAAATTGAGCGTCAAAACCCTTTCACTATGGAGCAATTCGCCGCAAGCGTAAACAAGTTTCTGACGTTCAATGATTATAAAATCTTGCCTGACAAAGGGCGTATATCCTCAGCGCAAGCAAAAGCAAAAGCAGAAAGTGAGTACGACATATTCAATCGTACACAACGCATAGATTCCGACTTTGACAAGGAAGTCAATAATATGCTAGGAAAATGACGAATAACTATCATCCGCTCCAAATCGGTAATTACAATTACCGATTTGAAATGGGAATTTTAAAGCAGGACAGACAATGAATACAAAGAATAGCAATGACAACATTGATGGTTATGACTGCTTATTGGAAAGCATAAAAGGGATTGCCGAGCAGATACAAGGGCTTGCTGATATGGCGGTGGTTGACTACACACCGTTGGTGAACGACATCTGCCGTCGCAAAGCTACGCAAAACGAAGTAGAGCTTCTGCTTGATTATATGTTCAGCTTTCTTGGCAATGAACGTATGCTACAACTGTTCAAGCACGTATGCCGCCACTATTTCTATACCTATCCCGGCATAATACATTCATACATATTGGATTATCGGAAAGAGTATGACCCTGAAAGTTTGAAAGGAACGGAATATGAGTATCTTTTGAATAACGAAGAATTAGAAAACGAGGAGAAATAAAGATGGAATCGAGAAAATATAAACTTGGAAAAATTGCAGACTTCAATAAAATTTGTATAGGCAAGGACGACACGTTTTCTACTATAGAATATCTTGATACAAGCAGTATTACAGAAAATGTAATTTCAGGAACATCAATTTTGAATATTAGCGATGCTCCCAGTCGTGCTCAGCGCAAAGTTACCGATAAAACTATTATATATTCAACCGTCAGACCTCGTTTAAGACATTACGGTATACTTCGTTCCCCCAAAAACAATCTCATTGTGTCAACAGGGTTTGTAACTATTGACATAAAAGAAAAGTATGAAAAAGAAATAGATGCAAGATATTTGTATCTTTTACTCACTCAACCCTCAATAACTGAATACGTTGGTAACATTGCGGATACGGCAGTTTCCGCATATCCCTCTATCAATCCATCGGATATAGCATCTATTACGTTCATATTTCCAGATATTGAAGTTCAAAGAAACATCGCAGATATTTGGGAAAATTTGCATCAAAAAATTGCTCTTAACCATGCGATAAATGATAATTTACCGATGCTTGACCGTTCATTAGGAGAGGTAGGAGCTCGTCACGCTGCTTAGTCAAGTTCATAATCTCTTGGTTATTCCTTACTATTGTATCAAAGATTGGACATAACCTTTTTTCTAACTCATTTGCAATATCAATATTTTGAGGCAATGCAATGGTGCTTTGTTTCAAATGGTCTTGGGTTATATGTCCCATTGTTGTCTTTCGGGCTTCCGCCATTCGCTTAAAATTTCCGATATAGTCTATTAGCTGATAAAAGTAAAACGAGCGAGGGAATCCATTTTTCGATGTTACCTTAAAGATATGTTGATTAAGTCCGCCATTGCCATAAGCCCATAACATAACCTCTAATGATGCAGACCATGAGAACAGAACATCACCATCATAGACTTTAACAGATTCCGGAATATCTGACCTTACCAACTCTGTTTCAGAGGGTAAGCCATCATGCATTTCCTTTATCTTAATAACAGGTAGTTTATTATCATCTATCGGTCTGAATCTTTGACAAGCTAAACCATTAGTGTATTCGGCTATATCCAACAACGTACCACAATACCATCCATTTGGAATTTCGCGTTTTAATTTTTCATTCCAAACCATTACTCCACCACTTAACTTATAGGGTCGTCCGTCATCATCGGGGAAGTCAAACTGCACGAACCAATAGTCGTAGAGTTGTTTTGCCATCTTCTCTAAATTATCATTTAGCGCACGACTAAGTTGAAGTTTCTTTTCTATATCAACAACTATTTTGCCGATATTCTGTTCTTCATCAGAAGAGAATGTCGGCATTTTATATCGCATTATTTGCTCCTTGTCGCCACGTGGCATTTTGCTTCCTTTCACACCTTTCATTACATAGTCATAAAATGAGTCTTGCATCAATGTCGCATATAAAAAGTTTGGGAAATGTCCTTCTTTTGCTCTAAAGACAAGCACGTCAGACGAACATCCTCCTTCAATATCGGCAAACCAAATCTTTTTCAAATAGGGACGAATATTGGCTATTAAAATATCCTTAGGCTGAAAATGAATAAGGGCACAAGGCATTGGAGGCAAATTCTGCGCACATTCTCTGCCTCTCTTATTTTGTAATAAAGAGTCTGTAGTAACATAGTTGTTTAACGAAACATCGTTACTACTAATTTTATCTGTCACATACTCTGCAATATCAGCCAATATCATACCTAAATCTATTTTTATGCAAAGGTAGTGGATTTGGCTAATATTCAAGAATGTTACCCTATATATTTCCTGTGAGCCATTTTCACATTATTCTGATTGACCATCGCATAGTGCAAGGTGGTGTCAATCTTGACGTGACCGAGCAACCGTTGTACTTGCTCTATGGGCATTCCTTTGTCAATGGCCATAGTTGCCAATGTGCGCCTAAACTTGTGAGGATGCACTTTGGCTATATTCACTTTACGACCAAGTGTTCGCAAACGCACTTCCACGCCACTAATCGAAAGCCGAGAATGGGGATTTAAGAGCGATACAAACAATGCTGGATTATTGTCCGTGCGACTATTCAAATAGTTCTGTAAGTGGATTTTAGTACGGGCATTAAAGTACACTTCACGCTCTTTATTTCCCTTGCCGAACACCACACATTGTCGCTCATGGAAATCAATATCTTCACGATTGAGGTTGACCAATTCGCCCACACGCATACCTGTGCTGGCAAGCAAATCAATCATGGCAATGTCACGGATTTCTTGGCAACTATCTCGTAGCACCTCCATATTTTCATCAGTCAGTACCTCTTTCACAAGGCTTTCCGTGCGCACCCGATGAATACGGCGCACGGGGCTTTTCACAATAAAATCTTCATCTTCAAGCCATGCGAAGAATGATGAAAAGATGCGCCGCATATTGTCAATGGTTACCCGACTGACTTTTCGTTGCTCTTGATAGTCGGATAGATAGTTGCGAATGTCGTTGGTCGTGACATCGCATACGGGCTTGCAAACAGCAGCAAAGAGGGTGTCAATGGTAGATTGGTAGTAGCTGATTGTCTTTTCAGAGCAACCCTCTATTTTCTTTGCCGATAGATACGCTTGCAAGAGTTCTGCATTGGCTTTTGCTTGTTGTTCTTCTTCACTGATAGAATGTGTAACCTCATAACCATCTAATGTTTGCGTGAGTATGGTTTCCAGCAAATTAAGCTGTTCTTTGGATAAAACGGGTGCCATTCCATCCACTACGGTGTGTATAACTGCTCTTTTCATTTTTTATATCATAAAGTTTATGCCTATATAATATAGAAATGGCTGCAAACGAATACGATAAATGATAATTTACCGATGTCTGACCGTTCATTAGGAGAGGTAGAAGTTCATCGCGCTGCTTAGTAAGCGATTCGGTTTCCTCTCCTATTTCCATCTGCTTATCATATATCGGAGCGCATATCTTCTCAAACGACAATAATACATCATGGGCTGGTAGTATAATGGGTAAACCATATAATTCATCCTTTGTTATCGAACCAAAAGTTGTACCTGCTGAGTTCATATCTTCAAATCTTAGTCTAAAGTAGTTCATCGTATAATACAGATGAGTCATAGAACCTACTTTTGAAGATAATGCCGACAAGCCACGACCTATGCAACAATCATTATTTGCTATATTCAAAGCTCCGACAGGAGCTCTAACACTCATAAGAATATCACCTTTATTCGCATAGCGGCTTGGAGCAGTTGTATATTGTCGAATGTCGGGAAACCTTATGCCAAAATCTGTGCTGCCTTGATAAAAAATGATTCCTTCTCCCACTTTGTTATAAGACGAACCTTCAGGCGATTGTCCCATAGTGATATTAGCAATGTCTGAGAGAATGCCATCATTCCACTGTTTAGGTATTTCTCGTTTCAATTTTTCATTCCATACCATAGCACCGCCACTTGACTTATAAGGCCGTCCGTTCTCATCTGGAAAGTCGAACTGCACGAACCAATAATCGTAAAGTTGCTTCGCCATTTTCTCTAAATTATCATTTATCAAAATGGAGTATAGGATTTTTATGTCTTGAAATGCACATAGAGTATGACAAGAACATTATACAAAAGGAAGCAGATAAACAGGATTTTCACCCACTTGTCCGACAGCCATATTCCTTTGCTTTTTTCAAGCATACAAGCTATCCGTTTCTCGTGTTCTTCTTGCTGCTCAAGTTGTTTGTCACGATAAGCCATAAGTTGCCGACCGACTTCCACTACAAAGTTCGTACAAATGTTGTTCAAAGATTTTAGGGTTTGAGGATGCACTTGCGCACCGATTTTCTTTGTCTGCATTTCTTGAACAGATGAGTTGAATTTTGAAATGATGCTTTCCATACGGTCAATAGCGGCATTGAGTGCGGCGGTTGTCTGTTTCAGTTCTGCTATATTTTCAGTAAGGCTGCGTTCTACCTGCAATATCTTACCCTCATTGTCGGAACTTTCTATAAGGCCGTCAATGTCTATTTTATCGGATTTTCCCTTTCCTATTCCCATATTCATTGATTTTGAGTGATACAATTATCTGTGTAAACCTCTCCTGCGCTTGCAAAAGTGATTAGCCATTTGAGCACATCGCCTTGCCCATTCACGTTCGTCCTCATCTTTATCTTTTCCCCAACCGCTCATGTCAGAACCTCCGCCGCCACTGGATGCCGCCATGCTCGTTGCACCGTCAAGGCATTCTGCGAAAAGAAGCAAGGCAGTTTTCTGTACATCTTCTATAGTCGCAAAGGGATTATCCTCCGACACGGAACATTCCTTGCGGATGATTTCGTCCGCATCTTCCGATATAGTCACATGATAATGGTGGTATTCATCCGTGGAAATGTCGTAGTATTTGATAACTGGATCCGGACGATTGATCTGTGGCATTTCAGTCGAAACGATAGCTGGCCGTATTCCCTGTTCGGTATTATTTGAGATTGCCGAAGATTTCTGCTCTCCATGAAGCCTTGCCCATGTCGCTTCTATTTTTGAAGGCATGAGGTGTCGGCCTTTGCCGAGAACGGAAGATTTATAACTGGAGTTGCCCGACAGGATAAAATAACCTCGTACATTCCCCTTGTCATCCTTTTGTAAGTGTATGCCGTAGCCGTGCGCTTTCAGTCCGGCCTCGTAGCCTGGCCAACTGAATTTCGGCAAAGCACAGAGTACATTCATGCAAATGTCGGCTATCTCCTTCCTGCGCTTCTCGTAGATGTCCTCTGGCTGTACCCATCCTCGCCGTTCATTGATGATGTACGCAGCCGACATTGCCCGTTCCGCTATCAAGTGGTCATCGTTGACTTTTCCGTCCATGTCCACACGGTTCACGTCTATGTGTAAATGAGGTATGCCACTTTTCGCATCATGGTGGAGTGCAACTACATACTGACTGTTCTTCACGTTGGTGGACTTCGCACTGGCGCGTTTGGCCTTTTTCGATAGGTCGATGGAATCGAATACTTGGATGTACTCGTTTGCCAACCTTATCCAATCAGCCAGCGTCCAGCCTGCGGATTCTTCCTTAGTTGGGGATATTTCCATTCTTATCACATTCCGTTTGAGCGGTCTGCCTTTGTTGATTGTACTGGCAAATTCTTTTTGTTTGAGTACCATGCGCTGATACACGGCTTCAGCCGATATATCATCGGGCAAAAAGTTCACTTTCACTATCTCCGCCTTATCCTTGTTGACCGAATAGCGGACGGCATTTCCGCCGTGGCTGATGGTGGCCGCTTTTGCTATCATCTGGTTGGGTATTTATTGGGTGATGTATTCCTGAATTTCATTCCAACGGGCTATAAGGGGAACGGCGGCACGCATCCACTGTTCTACGAAACGGGTGTCTGCGAAGTATTGCATCCGATGGCTGCCCTGTATGGACTTGACGGCTGCCGCTATTCGTATTAGTTCGCCCCGTGCATCGGAGAGACTGCAAAGGGCTTCCACCTCTTTGTTGGTAAGCCGCCGCCTCGGATGCTGCCCCAAGGCGCATTTACGGATATAGTCGCTCAAAGTCAAGCCGCAGGTCTCGGCAAGTTCCACGGCTTTTGCGTATTCTTTTTTGGTCACTCTGGCCTCCAGCCGCTTTGTACGCTTTATAGCCTCTTTCTTTTCGTCCTTGTTTTCTTCCGTTGTTGACATATCTAATGATTTATAACGATAAAATAAAACTGGTCAGCCCAGTGCGAGCTTGCGAGCGGCTGTAACGGCTTATGTGGCATGGAAGCGCGGAGCGGTTTTGTGCGACATAGGCAATTCTTGTAACAGTCCTGACATGAACTTTGGATATATCACAGCTCACAGAACAGATGGTTTGTCCAAAGTCTTTATAACGTCTAAGACAAACGTACTCCGCCACATCCATTCCTCAAAAAACTGCTTTCAACCGCATCATAATGATTACCTCAACTCCCGACACAAACCAAATGCTATTCCAAAACGTCACGAACTGTAGTGTAAAAGGCTATGTTTCGCATTGTAAAAAGCCATCTTTTGAAAGCCAATACACGGCATTTCGCAACAGTCTCAGTTTTATCATGTTTCACACTCCGTCTCCGTCATGAACATTATTGTCCGAAATAAGGGATAAAGGCGGCTGTCCACTGTTACAACAGGCGGAGGTGTCCGACTTTCCAATTCTATCATTTGGCGTATTGGCAGCGATACCATCTTTATCTATGCCATTGTCGCCAATTTCGCCAACGCTGTTATACCGTTCTTTCATGCTCACGTAATACGGATTGAGTATCTTTTGATTGTCTGCATACCATGCCGACACACAATGCACGGTGTGTATACTTGTGCGGTTGGTCTGTTCGGATGTGACAATCCCCAACTCGGCCATTTTATCAAGCAGCCTTGAAACGGTCTTCTTGTCATAGCCTAAACGAGTGGCCAATTCCACTTCCGAAAGGACGGCTTGCCCGATATGCGATATAATGGCAAAGCCTTTCTTCTCGTACTTCGTTTCCTTAATGACCACAGCGTCAATGAGGCATTTCAATACCTTCATGCGGTCGATACCGTACTTGCTTCCTGCCAGAAAATCAAGCTGACTATCGGAAAGCACTATACAATAATAAACGTCTTTCTTCATCTTCATTTTTATTTATTGTTCAACTAACTCTAACTGAAATTGGTCAATGAGTGTTTGCAAACTCGGACATCGCTTTATCATCTTTTGAAGCGTCATCATGGGAGTGTCCGCCATCAACAGAAAATCAGCTATATCTAATCCCTTTTCCCTCTGTTCGCTTGTAGCACATTGCTCCAGTTTATCACTGAAAACCACTTTTGAGCAAACGGAAGAGAGCAACTGCGCTTTCTCCTGCCAAACCTTCTTCGCTCCCAGATCAGGGCAAAGAATTACGGAACGGTTCTTTAATACGCCAACGGTGTCAGCCTTGAAACAGCCGTGTATTCCTCCAGTTGCCAACCATACAAAATCAGGCATGAAGTGGCTGGCCACTAAAGCAGATTTCTCACTCTCCACAATGGCTACAGCTTTTGTTGGATAGCCAGCTAAAAGATGTTCGCCAAACAAGCATTGCTTCATGTTGAAGTGGTCAAGCCCCAGTTCCGTATGCACCCAACTCACATAACTTCTCGGTTCTTTCGCCCGATACCCGGTCACCGGATTATACAGCATAATCTTTCCGGCCCGCACTCTTCCTTGTCGGTCAATCTGCCAGAACACCGTGGAGCCTCCCCATTTCTTGGATGTCCCGACACAGTATAATTGGAACAGTCGGGATGTTTCTTTCTCACCAAATACACCCGAAAGAAAAATGAATAACGGATTCCGTCCGTAGTTGGCAAGCGAGCGGCGCATAATGTCACGGTCAATGTAATCTGTTGGTTTGGGATGCACAATTTTTGTTTGTGACTTCCACGACTTCCTTTCTTCCAATACAACGGGATTATCTTTGAAATAATCCGATGGCTTGTAATGGTATTGGCACGAATGTTCATGGTCGCACCTGCCTACATAATCAGGAAACACAATCTGTCCTTCGGTATCAACATATTTGACAAAGCATTGCTTCCTTCCGCATTTAGGACAAGTCAGCTTCGAACCTCGCTTGTATTTTTGAAGTGTAAATCTGTACTCCATCATACTTCCTCCTTATTTTATAAATGCAGTTCATGCAGTTTGCAGTTGTTGCAGGTTACCCATGTCCTCTGAACTGCAAACTGCAAATACTGCAAGGTGCAAACCCTGTAGCTCATTGCAGTTTCTCATATTCTCCTCTCTTGATTTTCCTGATAACCTTGTTCGCTGTAAGGTTGACCAACATATACATCACAGACCTCTCGGACAGACCGACTTCTTTTCCCGCTTGGATGGCTTCGGCGGTGGAAAACAAGGCAGGTACGTTGTCAAGCAATTCTTTCTTTTGCGGTTCTATACTCTCCATCAACATGAATCTTTGTATGTTTGAATAACAGTCTTCAAAATAGGAACTTAATCTGATGGCCGACTTAATGGAATCTATATCCACGAAATCCTTGTGTACTTCGCCACAAGCCCATCGGAGTATCTGAAAGACCAAAGCCAACCGTGCAGCAATCATGGGTATTTTCATTACCCGACTGTCAACCAAGCCGTCATCCTTTATTTGGTTTACCTTATGAATTAGGCCATTGCGCCAGTTGGTAAAATAGGTACCAGCCTCTGGAGAAAAGTTCAATACGTTCTGTAATGCGTAGTCGTTGTTCTCATCCGTTATAAAACAAATCTCGCAAATACGATTGATTACATCTTCCCACAAGGCAGAATACTTCTCAAACGATGAAGCTGTGAAATCTTCGTCAATCGGCCAGTCTGATATTTTCTGCAACGAGGGATAAACGAAGATAATTCTATCCAACAGTCCATTGTCCTTGTACCCCTTATCGACCAGTTCATGCACACGGGTAGTCTGCATCGTGCCTACGATGTTTATAAATGGCCGCTCGATGTGGATGGGTACAGGCATACTGCATCTTGACACATCAAGAGGCTTACCACTGAAAGCAGTCAAGAGCTGTTCTATCAGTTGCCCCTTGCTGTACTGATTCACGGCATTGAACATACCCATTATTTCATCCACATACACAGCCACACCTCTTGGATTGTCGTTAAGCGCACGAATAAGAGCTTCAGGGGTGAAGTCCGAAATGATTGTCCGCTTCAAAATCGGCTTGGGCGGCAATGACGGCCTTTCATCTTTCTTGCCCTTCTGACTTTCCAGTATGGAATTGTAGTTTTCCATATCTATCTTGAATTGCTTAATGACTTTAGCGTCACGTTTACGAATGGGACGGAAAGCAAAGTCAAGTGGAGGAGTCTTACCCATACCTGGTCGTCCGACCAATATCATGTATAGAATTGGACTGCTAACCCAGCCGCCACGGATGCGGATGTTGATCGCATTGCCGATAGCCGTTGATGCTGCCGCAATAAGGGATGCCATCGTGTACTCAATGGAATAGTTCTCTTGCCGTGCCAATGCCAGAACCATGTCCTGCAACTTGGCAGGAAATACATCCAAAGGTATCTTGTTCTCTATGATACCCTCGAACTCCATTCTGATGCTGTTGCACAAGTCAAGTGAATCCATTAGAACGGTCTGTTTCGTTTGGCGTTGATGAATTGGGCGGCTTCATCCGCCAGTTCCTTCTGCGATTTCCGTTTGCCGTCATGAAGCCATGCGTCAATCTCCGATTTGAGAAACATGATACGCTTCCCTCTCTTATGAAACGGAATCTGGTGGCAACTCGTCCATCCGTAAACGGTCTGTTCCGCCGGATGGCTGGGTAGGTATTCGCACAGTTCTTTCAGGTTCATCCACTGGTCGGCAGGCCGTACTTGTGGGATGTTGTTCAGACCGTCAATCTTGGAATCAAGTTTATTGAGCTTGTCCATCATCCATGACATTGCCTTAGGCAAATCTTCAAATGTAATGTTCATGTCTTCCATATCGTTATCAGTTGATTTTGCTGCAAAGTAATGGCAAATTTCAATACTGATTTATGGATGGCAAATATCACATAAAGAAACATCAGCAGGTCATAAGAATCATAAACTATATGCACTGATTATCAGTGGATATAATGACAAATTCCATTATTAGATTTTTTCGTTTATGCCTCTCGACATAAGGGAATCATCATCGAATCATAAGGTTGTGAAGATAAAAATGTATAGAAACAGAAAGCCACCCACATGAAAGATGCAGATGGCTTACAGAATAGGAAATCAATGTCGCTTTCTATACTTAGCGTAAATTATTTTTTAGAAATTTCTTAAGCGAGATTGTAGTTATACCCAATAGCTTAGACTTAAGTTGTAGCCCATTGTCTGATGTAAGCATAATTGGATTCTGTTCTTTATACTTTAATGCGACTGATAATATCATATTGTCAGGTGAACGTTTATCAAAGTCATCTGGCAATAAAGAAGTATCTGCGAACTCGTATAAAATCTCATGCTGTGACTCATTATTAAGATTGCGTAAAGCCTTCTCCGCGTTTTGTCTTCGTTCTTCAGTTAATTTGATTTTCATCTTATCGAGCTCATCCGTCACCTTTGCAGACAAGATGATAGGATACTTTCTGTCAATCTTAGAAATAATATCGGGATAGTCCACAAAAACATTAGTATCAATGATATAATAGTTTTTCTTCGTCATACTTAATTCCTTCTTTTTCCGTTCAAATTGAGAGAGGTCAATTTTGCCTACAACTTTCAACCCTATTGTGGAGGAGACCATTGATGCTGTTTTTTCTTCAGATATAGGTTGGACTATAGGGCCTGATGATTCTGACTCTTGCAAATTAGTTCTCCATACATCTGTTTTACCATCAAACTTATCACAGTTATCTATAAACTGTAATACTGTAGGTGAGACAGTGTGAAATTCGTTAAGAGGCATATCTGAAATAATGAGAGTCGTACTAAGCGAACGGCTTGTTGCTACATTAAAACGTCGATCTTCTAGTGCGAAACCCGGATTCCTTCCAGGAATGTATAGAATAGCATAATCAACAGTCATGCCTTGGATTCTATCTATCGTTTCGATAGTTATATCCAGTTCAAGGTCAGACGTACAGAAACGTTTCTGCAGTTCCTTTACAGAATCTCTAAAAGGTGTTATGATAGCTAAAGAACGATCAGGATAAAATTTTTCCAGCTTTTCAATCACATCTCGTATAATAGCATCTGCTTTATCTGAATAAACTCCATTGCGGACATCTAGTGTACAATGGTAAAGTACACCGCCATCTTGTGGAAATAAGACACTATTCGCTTTGGTAAAATCTAAATAGTCTTTCTTCACAGACACAAAACGATTCCCGTAAAAGCATTTTGTAAGGGAGGCAGATCGACTCGTGAGACGGAAAGTGGTTACTATACGATAAGATTTTATTGATGTCCCCAGCGCCATAGACTTCAATCCTTCAACTTGTGTTGCCACATTCCACGAATTATATTGTGGATTGTTAAGTTTCACGATAGGTGGCAACTGCATAGGATCACCTACAATTAGGCAATCAACCCCTAACTGCTTAAACGCAACTATAGCCGTGAGAAAAGCCTGAGAAGCTTCTTCTATGACTACCAAATCGTATTGTGGCAAACCATTCAGAGTCATCTTCTTTTCGCTAAAAACGCTTGACAACTGATAGTTTGTCGCACAGAGCATTTCGCCACCAGGAACCTGCAAGTCGGCAGAGGCAGCTTTTACACCAGACACCTGTTTGCGTTCGTCAATAGAGAGATTTGTCTTGCTGACACGACCTCCCTTCACATACTTCTGCAAAGGCTTCTGCTTTATCAACTCGATAAGGCCCTTGTTCGCCATGGTGGTGACGCAGACGGTTTTGCCAGCATCAAGATACGATGAAATCACAGAAGCGATGGTGTAACTCTTACCAGTTCCCGGAGGACCTTGTACGATACAACAATGTTCATTAGCGAGCGTGTCTATGATTGTGTCAGAAATGCCTGTTGGCTTCTGTTCATCAAACGCAAGTTCCTCGGGTGTCCATTCCTCATAATCTATAGTCGGTTCAAGGTTCAATTCCTCGTTTGAAAAGAATGCATCCATGTAGCTGGCAAGGTTGCGGAAATACTCTACAGGAGGAAATGGATTATGGACGATAAGTGAAAGACTTTTGCCATCAGCCAACGCCTTTGACAAGATATCGTACAACTTAAAACTGAATCCAGAGCATGCAACATAGTCATAGTTGGAATCACCAGTATGAACATAGTACATTGGAGTCATGTCAGAACCAGGAGAATGAAAATCCTTATTGTCAACGAACTCCTCCCAACGGCAGATCCACTCCGTAACGTGTTCACCTAATGCTTGCTTAGCACCTTTCTTAATTATGCACACGCCCTTCAGAACTTTCAAGCGTGGAGCCATACGACGAGGGCATTTGAGGATAATCATGCCTGTCTCATGCTGAATGGAATCAACATAAGCAAGCGACAATTCACCTGTCTTGAATAAGTTCCGCATCTGCGAGCGATTGATCTTTTGTTGCTCGTCGATAGCCTCCTTCACCTGGTCAGCAAAGAATGACTTATAGTTTGCAAGTTTGATATTGTCAATCATAATCAATAGTCGTTATCGTTGTAATCATCGTTACCATCTTCCGATTCTGCCATAGCACCAACATAGTGAGCGAATACAGCATCCATATTTGTACGAGCAGCCACACGAATCAAGGTGTATGCAGTACCTTTGGCATCTTCAAGTATGCCTGTATAAAGAGCCCTTACTACATCAACCTTCTCCTTGCCGGTAATCTTGATAACAACATCGTCTTTTTCTACGAGTTTCAGGAATTCCTCGGCGTTGTTAATGTAATGGAAGTTCTTGCCTTGTCCATCAAGATAAACGCAAATCTTCCACTTGTCATCAACCATCTTATTCCATACAGAAGGAGAAACATACATCACGCCACGAGCAGCACTACAAGTATGAATGTATCTGCCATCTTTAAGTTTGTGTACAGTTACATCACTCGCATTACGCACGAACTCTTCCATTGTTTCCTCAGGTTCTGCGTGCATCTCATTTCTGAGGTTCTGGTACAGACGCAACTGAGCAAGATAGTTGGTGTCGGCAATCTGCTCTGGTTTGATGTTACATTGAGCTAAGAGATCTATTTCCTCCCTCGTTGGTGGTAATGATTCCAGTTCAAGAGGCGTTCCATGTGAGCGAAGGCGTTCTAATTCCTTTTTGGTGAAGATCTTCGGATGCTTACGTGTACGAGGTTTGTAAGGTCTGTCGCCAACAGGTTGATAATTCTTGTCCTTATCAACAGATCCCATGTACCCATTACGGTCAGGATCATAATCCTTATGAGGCTTGTTTGATGAAGCGTGAGACGTGTTAGACGTATGAGTATTAGAAGACGTTGTGCTGGTATTATCCGTTGTGTCAACATCTTCATCAACGTCAGCTTCTACATCGTCTGTTTCATCTGTGTCATCGTAGTCTTCAATATCCTCTTCATCAACCTGTTCATATGTGTCATACTGACCTAGGTCATCTTCTGACTCTTCCTCTGCTGTAGATGACGTTGTTTGACCAACTGGTGATTCAGTTTGTTGCGACTGCTGTTGTGGACGAGAGTCAGAAGTTGGCTGCTGCGATGCGGTTTGAATAGGTTCTTTTGGTGATGTCTCTGCTTCTTCCCCAACTTCAAGTTCGTTAACAGGTCTTGACGTTACATCTTTATTTGGTGCATCAGGCTTGTCATCCTCGCAAATAGTTTCCGTATCGTCAACATGCTGATTTTCTGTTGATGTCTCTGTAGTTGCTTCAGTAGCAGAATCTGTTGGTTCATTCGTAGCATTGCTATAGTAATCGTTTTCTGTTTCGATAGGTTCTTCTTCCTCTGGCTCAACGTTGATGGTCAAATCCAACAATCTGAGATAAGCGCGGAACTTTTCATCGTATGCAAGCGAAGAGCAATACTTTTCGATGCACGCTTCTACAGAAACGCTATCATCAAGAACGTCTTCACATACATTATCATACACGTCAAAACCTACCAGTCGCTTCAATCTACTACAGAACTTTGTAAAGGTACGATTATGCTTCCATGAGTTTACATAATAAAGGTGGTTGTCATCGTTATAGATACGCTCCACATCATTATGTATAGTGTCATAACCGAGGTCTATCTTTTCACATACAACAAAATGATACTGCGACAGCTTGGTATTATAGCGTTCGTAGAGTTCTTGGAATCGATCTGGGTTCTCGATAGCCGACAAGATAAGCAGACGAGGTCTGAGTATGGCAACCATATCAGCTGTTTCATCTTGTTTGCCTATAGGTGTTGCCACAAAATCAGAACTTGTCAGACATTTTATCTTCAGCATGTTGCAGACCTTGACAAACGAATCTGTATCATAAGGGAAAGCACTTGTCTGCATAACAAACTCATCGCCACGGAAGATATTCCTTTCCTGTGTCGCATCTGGATGGATAGCATAAAGTTCCGTAATATGCTTCTTCTGCCCCTTACCATTACGCCATTCTGCAGTTGGCGTTTTACGATAGTTGTCAACCAAAGTCTCATCTTGAATAGGCGAAGACAGCATCCAATTAATCACTATACTGCGGAAATGAGTTTCTTCCTCTCTTGGATGCGTAACACGAGCAAGGTAATAAAGGCAATCTTCAAAAGAGAGAGCCTTACAAAAGTTGATCTTCTCAAATAATTCACGAGCATCACGATTGTCAATAGAGTCAACAATAGCTTTGCAAGGAACCTTCTCTTGCCATTGAGGTACCTTGGCACGAACAGCATAACCAGCTATGTGAGGTGCATACAACAACTCCGGCTTTTGAACAGAATTCTCTGTTGGTATGCATACACGGTTATTGAAACATCCATCTTCCACCCATGATTCATATTCGACCAAGCGACGAGAGAAACATTTCGACCAGAAATAACAAGCAAATGTGCGGTTTGCGAGATACTTCAAGTCCTCTCGCGTCATATTCTGATGCACGTTCTCCACCTTGAAATATTGCTTGATGATATCCTTGTTGCCTTCGAAGATGTAAGTGTCAGAAAGATACGACAATTCAGACACACCATTTGCCTCAAAGTCGCACGTTGGAGAATATTCTGTTCCAAGTGTCAGCTCATGAGCAAACTTGTATGTCGTTTCATTCGACTTGACCAGATACTTTATCTGCTTACGAAGTGTGTCATTTATGTCATACTCACTCTGTATCTTGGCTACTTCACGTACAAACTGAATGTGAATGTCTGCAACGCTATTTTCATCGGCAGTAAACTTTGCAAGATAATCCTTAACCTTTGCGTCAATCCACATTTGCTTTGTGGTAATGAGATTGCGATTACCGTACTCTTCAGAGATAGCATGAAGCAAGTCCTTATTTGCCTTTAGAATATCGGGATGAACTTCGTTGGCAAGAGTGATGTACTTGAATGGTTCAGATACAGAATCCTCATCCACGTTGACGATTATTACCTGATCAAGAGTCTTATAACCAGCATATTGAGTACGAACTCTCAACTGCATAATTTGGTATTTCCTTTCTGCCCATTTATTCTTCAGGTCTTTAAGGTGCTTGGTCATCATCGCTACAACCGAATCCAAAGACTCAACTTCAATAGTTGAAAGCTTAGGCAAGATGTCTGAGAAAAGAATATCCTTGTTATCGGACTTAAGACCGAGTTTCCTGAACAATTTCATCCACTCTGCCTTCTCGTTCTCATTGGCGGTTTCGATGTAAGACGAAGACACAAACTGCGCCTCCTTTACATACTTAGTTACCAGCGCCTCTATTTGTTCCTGCTGATAGATGTCAGAAATGTAAAGCGATGCACAATTGATAAGCGCGTTGTTATTGTCAAGCAACGGAATAGTCTTGAACTTATCAACAGATGCAATTTGCTTCTGGTTTACCTTTACCCATCGCCAGAAATCAACGTTATTGTTTATAACATTAAACGATTGACGCAAGTTTGCGTTATGAGCAAGGATGTCAGTTGTGGTATTGATGTCAAACTTCACAATCTTGAACAGCTGACGCATATCCTGAGAGAAATCATCGGTATATTTCTGTGAGAGCACAACATACGTCTTCGGACACCATGCTTTCTCGCACAGAATCTTTGCGTCCTCGTTGTATTCGATATACTGAATATTCAGTTCCCTTGCTCTTACTATGGTTCCGTCATAGGCTAGTAAAGGCATATCCTTGATGTCGTTGAAACTCATAGTATCATCAAAGAGTCTGTCTGCGTCTCGCTTCAGGTATTCCAAGAATGTGAGCATAGTTGCCTCATCAACAAGACTGGCATAGATAACCGCCTTGTTCTTGATTACAACATCTGTGAAGAACGACTTGTCTGTGAAGGTCTTAACGCCAAACTGCTGACGCAAGAACGATTCCAGTTTCTTTACCTCTTCCTTCTCACGACCTTCAAAGTAATCATTCGATAGAGCATACATCATGCTATCCTGCAACCAAGCATGATTGATATTGTCAGCATAGGTGCTGTTCTGAGCATACGCATCCTGATTGAAGTATCGCACGTCATCGTTGCAAAGATATACCTCATTTTTGTGGATGTCAACACAACGCAAGACATAATCCTTGAAAACGTTTTCCTTCAACTGCGCTGCACAACCGTACACATATTCAACAAATGCTTTGTTGGCGGCATAATTGTTTTCTATGGCAGCGTTTACTTTTGCTCGGAAATCGGCATCTCCAACTATGACAGTCGTGATGAAGGAGTCCTTGGTAAATTCGTTGAATCCAAGGTTGGCAAATATTGCAGTTATATTACTTTTCTCGTCATCAGCCAGGCTATCAAAATAGATATGCGATAGTACGTTGATAACATTCTCGCCCAACCATTTCTCACGTGTTAAGCCATGAGCATCTTCGTTGAAGAAGTAGTGATAATTGGTATAGTCGGTACTTGCACCACCATCCTCGGTAATGTACGGAACCTTTGTCTTGTTAGCCTTTAAATCAACTTCCTTTACTGCAAGATAACGATAGAATGCAACAGAATTGCTTGGTACGTTAAGCAACGCCATAGCATCCTCATTGGATAGAATGTAATCTGTAATCATAGACGCAGCAGAGAAAGACAGGAAATACTTGTCTGCAAATGATTTCCAATTTTCATCTTCCTCAAAATTTGCTCTTGATGCCTCGCAAAGATGCGGTACAAATCTACGCAAGAATCCTATTCCATTACAATTCGTGTCAAAATCATAGTAGAGACTTCCTGCTGTAAACAAATCGCCTTCGTATTCAATAAATATATTTTTCTTCGCAAACTCGTTTAGTTCATCCTCACTCAACCAATGTCTTATAAATCGTGTATTGTTTTCGGGAACTGTCAACCATGTCTGGAAATCAGTTCCCTCACATTTCTTTACAACAGCATCAACATTTACATCAAGGCTCGAAGGAGAATGCTTGTACAAGAAATCCATAAATGCCTCCGATCGTCTTAACTCGTCAACTGGCAAGGAGTAGTCACCCAACTCCATAAGAATTATGAAGTCTTCGTCTGAAATGACTCCGTTCGCTGTCATGCCAGTCATGTCGTTAATAATATTGTCGATGCATTCAAAGGTTTGTTCACCATCCTTATCCACGCATGGAACAAAAGGCTCTTCTTTTATGAGCTTTTCAAATTCTTCCTGGAACTCCTCTATAAACGTCTTATACACGCGTCTCTTCTTGCACTCATCAAAGTCTGGGATAAGTGCAAAGATAGAGTCAAGGTCGTATTTTTTGCTTTCAATAAGCTGCTTGATCCAATAAAAGAACTGTTTACCTGCAATACGAGCAATAACGTGATTGAGCTCGATATCCTCAATATCATCACGCTGTCCGTTGGGCACCATATCGGTGTTCATTAGGAAATTGAAGCCCCAATCAGCCCGCTTTGCTGGCAGATAGCAATAAAGTATGGCATCATCAACTGGCATCAACTTTCTTTCAGCTTTCTTGCACGCAAACTTTACCGCAGTCTTACGGAAGTTCATGTACTTCTCAGGTATTTTCTCATAACCATCCGAACGAAGAGAGTCTGGATTTTCCAAGACATCGTTTATCTTATCTGTAATATCCTCAGGAATATCATCTACAAGAGAATCTGATACACACCAGTCTTTATTGTCTTTCTCACGTACAATCGGTTCATCCTGACCATCAATAAAGATGCTAACCTTCTTGATGTTCGGGATAAACAATATGACGCGCTCTGATTCAAATACATCGGTAAACAAATCGATGTAGTTATCATCTCTGTCTTCGTCGGTCAGAATTTCCTTATCTCGTGGTTGGAGAGCGAACTTTACTCTGAACTCTTCGTTAGGATGCTGACGGAATACAGACTTGATTTCATTATCGATCTCATTATGTTCCGTCCAGATTGGCAATATCTGCCATGGTGTATTGATTACATCCGTAGCAGACTTGTCGAACCTGAATGTGTAATTACCAGTATTGAGGAGAACATAGTCGTTGTCAAGGAAAACGGTCTTAAAACCAATACCTTTGTAGCCGATGGCTTCGGTATTGTCAGACTTCTCGCCATCATTTATATCACAAATAGCTGCAATATTCTTCGGATTGAAATATTCACCTGTATGCTCGAATGTTAAGTAGTTCTCGGTAATATGGAACTCTACATCAACAGGCAAAGGTTGAATCTTACCATCAATTTTTGTACGACGAGGATAGTCGTTAGCATTCTGCAACAACTCATAGATGAATACTTCCTTACCGCTTTGTGTAAGTTGCTTTTTGAGAGTATCAAGCGAACGAGCAATCTTCTTTGCAGCACCTGCAGGATAACGCATAATGCCCTCGTAAAGACTGCTCACAATGTCTTTGGGGTAAATTGGTGTTATTTCCTCATGCAAGTCAATACCGAACTTGAGAGGATCGGTTTCAAGCAATACCCAAGTGAACTTGTAGTATGCATAGCGGTTGAACTCCTTGTTGCTTCTGAATGAGATAGACAGATTCTTTATACCACGTTCCTTATCTTCAATCTTTGTAAAATCAGTATTACGGATATCTGTTATCGTAAACCAACCTTCATTTCTTTGAGGCGCAAACTGACCAATAAACTGATTGTTCTCAAGACGCAATCTGCGTTTGATTTTAACGACCTCCTCGGAATCTACGTATTGGGTTGCTGCACGATTGTATTGTGGTCTTCTTTGCTCTTCGTGAGATTTTGGCTTAGCTTTTTCAATTACATACCTTGTAGGTTTTTCTCCCGAGAAATCTGTCCAGAATGAAAACAATCCAGAATCTGTTAAAAATTCATAGAAATAATCGTACCCCAGACTCTTATAATTGATACCTACTTTTCCAACAGCACGTAAGAAATCATACTGGTTCACCCATCCATCACCCTTGTCAACCAGTTCTACCTTAGGCAAAGATTGATATATCTCACGTAATTTTTCTATTATTGATTTGCTGACCATATTCTATTAGATTTAGTTATTACAAGATCGTCATCATAATTTTCTGATTGTCTGTAGGTACGAGCAACTCCCGAATATCAACTTCAAGTATCCTTGCAATTTCTACTAGAGTTTCAAGAGTGGGTTGAGTTGTGTTAGTACACCATTTGCTCACTGTAGCCTGATCTTTACCTATTTGGTCAGCAAGCCACTTGTTCGTTTTCTTCTTTTCTACGAGAACTACTTTGATACGATTAATGTTTTTATTTGTTGCCATATAATTACACTCTATTGTCTTATACCTTCAAAGATACAAAATTATTTCGAAAAACAACAATATATTTTATTGTGACATAAAACTATTTACGTATTTACCTAATAATTTGATTTAGAATATAAAATTATAGTCAACAATACGGTAAATCAAGCTTAATCGTCTTGGTAGCCTCTTCCTTTTTAGCATCAACAACCTTTGCATACACTTGAGTTGTACGAACATTCGTATGACCAAGCATTTTGCTAACAGTATAAATGTCTGTTCCTCCGGCGAGTTGCAGGGTTGCATACGAGTGCCTAAAACAATGGTAGGTGATGTGCTTCGTTATTCCGGTTTCTGCAACCCATTTCTTTATCGGACGGTTAATCCATGACGGGTCTGGCAGTCCGCCAAAAACTAATTGTTCGCCGTCCTTCCTTTCACCACATAATTGAAATGCTTGTTCGGATATAGGCATATACTCAACGCCTTTGGTCTTTTGCTGAGTAAAGTTCAAACGGTAACCACCATTGAATACCTCTATCTCTGACCACTTCAACTTTTGAATGTCACAATGACGAAGCCCGGTAAGTGCAGAAAAGAGGGCGGCACGCTTCAACAACGGGTCGCATGGAGTTTGAGCCAAGCGGTTCAGTTCTTCAATGGTCAAGTATTCCCTACGGCTTTCTTGGCCTTGAATACCCTTGACCTTTGCCCCAATATCAACCGTCAAATAGCCGTCAATGAAAGCCTGCTTCAATGCAGCCTTGAATATGGAGAAATAAGTGGATGCCGTATTTTGCGAGATGACACCTTTCTTGCCTCCTCCCTGTGGGGCGTTCAATAGGAACATACGGAATGATTCTATCAGCTTCAAGTCAATCTGTGAGAAAAGGATGGTATCTCCTTTCGCAAAGATTTTCAACAATTCATGTACACGCTTCCAGTTGATGATAATGGAATCGGAGCTATGGGCGTGGCGTAACCGTTGCACATGGTCGAAGTAGTCTATGAAGTTGCAACGTGAACGCTCTAGCTGCTCTGCCTGTTCTGCATCCGTTTCAGAATAAAGCGAAGCGTTATCGTATTCCTTTTGGCGCAGGCTCCTCACCTTATCGGCATAGATACACGATTCTTGGTCTAATTGAGATTTGCATTGGATGATGCCGTTCAAGTCACGCTTTGGCTTATAAGTGGTCTTGCCGTCCTTGTCGGTTCGGGCATTCCGCGACTTATCCCATATGGGAGTGGTTATAGTACGGTTCAGATATTCACGCACTCTTTGGGGAGTGGGTTTGTCTGCTTGGAAAACCGGATAAGCTTCAACATACAGGTACCATTCCTCGCGGTATTCCGATTTGCGGAGTTTTACTGAAACTCGTGTATTGGCCAACGCTTTCTTCATTGCTTCATTCCTTTATATAGGTTATCAATTTCTTTCTTGGGCACATAAACGAAGTTACCTATCTGCCGGGTAGGGATAGAGTATTTACGGATATGTAGATAGACCGTACTGTCTTCTAAATGAAACTTCTTGGATATTTCGCTGATAGTATAACAGTCTTTAGGCTCCAAACTATATAGTTTTGCAACGGGTTTGGGTTTTGTCAGAGCTTTCTTTCGTAGCGGATAGAGTTTCAGCAGTTCTTCTTTGCTGACACGGATTTGGTTAGTTCCAAGATTTATGTGCGAAATAGTCCCTTTATGTATCAGACGATACAGCGTATCTTTGCTGATGCCGAACAGGGCATAGGCTTCCGACACCTTGATGTAATCTTGGTGCTTCGGGATGCTCTTTACAATTTCTTCCAATCGCTGATTCCGCTTCTCTTCGTCTTTCCTGCGCTTATACGCAATGTTGGAACAGCGTTTGGAGCAATACCACGATTCTATGGTCTTGGCAATAAACTCCTGACCGCACACTTGGCATTTCCGTTTTATTTCAAACTTTGCTGCTGGCATAATGCTGATTTTTACTTGTTTGTATTCAACCCGTTTATATTTTGTCGCAGATTTCCTACTTTTTTATCGCGGCACAAATATGGTACAAATATACAATAAAGATTCGAGAAACAAGCAAATCTATCAGAAAGTGTTAAAAACAAAGTAGGGTGTAACTCATTGAGTTACACCCTACTTTTCTATCTTTAGTTATCGTTGTTTACCGATACTTATTTCACTTCCTCAAAGTCAACGTCCGTAACGTTACCGTCTTTGCTGTTGTTGCTGCTACCTGCGTTACCGCCAGCTTGTTGACCACCGAAGTTAGGATCTGCTTGCGGGCCGCCTTGAGCGCCGCCACCTTGAGCGTTGTACATTTCTTGGCTAGCTGCTTGGAATACGCTGTTCAATTCTGCCATAGCAGCATCGATACCTGCGATATCCTGAGCCTTATGAGCTTCTTTCAATTTGTTCAAGGCACCTTCGATCGGAGCTTTCTTGTCTGCCGGAAGCTTGTCGCCAAGATCTTTCAATTGTTTCTCGGTCTGGAAGATCATGCTATCCGCTTGATTTAATTTATCGATACGCTCTTTCTCTTTCTTATCGGCCTCTGCGTTTGCGGCAGCCTCTTCTTTCATACGCTTAACCTCATCATCGCTCAAACCGCTGGAAGCCTCGATACGGATACTTTGTACTTTACCGGTTCCTTTATCCTTGGCGGATACGTTCAAGATACCGTTGGCGTCGATATCGAATGTAACCTCGATCTGAGGGACACCACGTTGTGCGGCAGGTATTCCATCTAGGTGGAAACGACCGATAGACTTGTTGTCTTTAGCCAAAGAACGCTCTCCTTGCAAGATGTGGATCTCAACAGAAGGCTGGTTGTCTACAGCAGTCGTAAATGTCTCGGACTTCTTGGTCGGGATGGTCGTGTTAGACTCGATCAATTTAGTCATTACACCACCCATTGTCTCAATACCTAAAGACAGCGGAGTAACATCCAACAACAATACGTCCTTAACCTCACCTGTCAATACACCACCTTGGATCGCTGCACCTACGGCTACTACTTCATCCGGGTTAACGCCCTTAGACGGAGCTTTACCGAAGAATTTCTCAACGATAGCCTGTACGGCCGGGATACGAGTAGAACCACCTACCAAGATCACTTCGTCGATATCAGAAGTTGATAAACCTGCGTCTTTCAAGGATTGACGGCACGGTTCGATACATGCTTGGATCAGACCGTCAGCCAATTGTTCGAATTTAGCACGAGTCAAAGTCTTAACCAAGTGCTTTGGAATACCGTTTACCGGCATGATATACGGCAAGTTGATCTCCGTGCTAGTCGTACTTGACAACTCGATCTTCGCTTTCTCGGCAGCTTCTTTTAAACGTTGTAAAGCCATCGGGTCTTTACGTAAGTCTACGCCTTCCTCTCGTTCGAATTCTTCAGCCAACCAGTCGATGATTACGTGGTCGAAGTCATCACCACCTAGGTGAGTATCACCGTTTGTTGATTTTACCTCGAATACGCCGTCACCTAACTCAAGGATGGAGATATCGAATGTACCACCACCTAAGTCGAATACGGCGATCTTCATGTCTTTGTTCGTCTTATCCAAACCATAAGCTAAAGAAGCGGCAGTCGGTTCGTTTACGATACGGCGTACGGTTAAACCTGCGATCTCACCAGCCTCTTTCGTAGCCTGACGTTGAGCGTCACTAAAGTAAGCAGGTACTGTGATAACGGCTTCCGTTACTTCCTGTCCCAAATAATCCTCAGCTGTCTTTTTCATTTTCTGCAGGATCATCGCTGAGATTTCCTGCGGAGTATACAAACGTCCTTCGATATCTACACGAGGAGTGTTGTTATCACCACGCACTACTTTATAAGGAACGCGATTGATTTCCTTTTGTACTTGGTCATAAGTTTCACCCATGAAACGTTTGATAGAGAATATAGTCTTTTCAGGATTGGTGATAGCCTGACGTTTTGCGGGATCACCTACCTTACGCTCGCCGCCTTCTACGAAAGCTACGATTGAAGGTGTTGTTCTTTTACCTTCGCTGTTCGCAATAACAACCGGTTCGTTACCTTCCAATACGGCAACACAAGAGTTGGTTGTTCCTAAGTCGATTCCAATAATCTTTCCCATGATTGTAAATATTTTAATTGTTATTATTCATCGTCCGTCATCTTCCTTGTTGAAAGGATTCACATAGTATTCAACAAATGCCGTGCCAAAGAAGTTCGGGTTTGAAAATAAATAATACGTGTCATGAATCGTGACATTTTGACGGTTTGGCAGGATACAAAAAGCCCCGGAACCGTTCTAATAGGTCCGGGGCTTCTCTTGTTATTTGTTGATTATTTCCTTTTCTTCTTTCATGTCAAGCTCATTCTTGTCGGCATCAAAGAATTTGTATTCAAGAAAGGCGAGACTTTGATTGGGAATAACTTTTAAACCATGGGTGTACTTCATTTTCCACTTCATGCTCAAGGGGAACAACCCCTTGTTCACATACGCTGCGACATACGGATGTACGTGCAGGGTGAATTTCTTCACGTGATGTCTGTTTACTAAGCAATCTATTTTTTCTTCCAGACTGTCGGTAAACAGGATGGAAGGCTTAACCGTTCCTGTTCCGAAACAGGATGGGCAGTCTTCTGACGTATCCACGTCCATTGCCGGACGTACCCGCTGACGGGTAATCTGCATCAAGCCAAACTTACTAAGAGGAAGGATGTTGTGTTTAGCCCGGTCATTTGCCATTGCCTTAGTCATGTGTTCAAATAGCTTTTGCCGGTTGGCAGCCTCTGCCATATCGATAAAGTCTATAACGATGATACCTCCCATGTCTCGTAAGCGGAGCTGACGGGCGATCTCATCGGCGGCGGCTATATTTACGTCGATAGCTGTCTTCTCTTGAGCATCGCTGCCTTTGGAACGGTTCCCGCTGTTCACGTCGATAACGTGCATAGCTTCCGTGTGCTCGATAATCAAGTAAGCTCCACTCTTGTAAGTGACAGTTCGTCCGAATAGCGACTTGATTTGCTTGGTGACCGCAAAGTTGTCAAAGATAGGAAGCTCTCCCGTATATAACTGTACGATTTCTTCCCGTCCCGGTGCGATCAAGCTTACATAGTCGCGGACATTATTGTAGACCTCCTTGTCATTTACATAAATATTTTGGAAAGAGGGGTTGAATATATCCCGAAGTAAAGCTACGGTACGTGCCGTTTCTTCATAAACGATAGCCGGAGCTTTGAGTTTAGGCACCTTCACGATATTATCTTCCCATCGTTTCACCAATGTCTTTAGTTCATGATCAAGCTCTGCGACACGTTTGCCCTCCGAGGATGTCCGTACGATAACACTGAAATTCTTCGGTTTGATACTTTGGATTAACTGGCGCAAACGAGCCCGTTCCTCGCTTGATTTAATTTTGGTGGAGACAGATACTTTATCGGCGAACGGTATCAGCACGATATATCTTCCGGCAAAAGAAAGCTCGGAAGTCAATCGGGGACCTTTCGTTGAGATAGGCTCTTTAGCAATTTGAACCAACACCTCTTGTCCTACTTTCAGCACGTCGCTAATACTCCCGTTCTTTTCGATCTCCGGTAGAATCTGAGTTTTCGACAGTACCGGCGCCTTTTTGGGATCGCTCAGCAATTGCTTTAAATATTTCTGTTGGGTGTTGAAGTTAGGACCTAAGTCCAAATAGTGAAGAAACGCATCCTTTTTGTAACCGACATCAATGAACGCAGCGTTTAAGCCCGGCATCAGTTTCTTAACCTTACCTAGATAGATATCACCAACGGCGAACGAGACGTTGCGGGCCTCCTTTTGGAGCTCCACAAGGCTCTTGTCCTCCAAGACGGCGATAGATACCTCTTTGGGCTGTACATCAACTACTAATTCACTAATCACTTAAGATGTGTTTTTTAAGATCAGACCTTATAAAATACGCAAAGAACAAACTTAAAAGGTCACTTATTAAGTTTGTTCTTTAGAGTTCGTTAGATAGACTTATTTCTTCTTATGTCTATTCTTCTTCAGTCTCTTTTTGCGCTTGTGCGTAGACATTTTATGTCTTTTTCTTTTCTTTCCGCTAGGCATCGCTTTAAAATTTTAAATTAAACGTATAATAATTAATTACTTAACTTCACCAATAAAAGTCTTAGCCGGCTTGAATGACGGAATGTTGTGTTCCGGGATGATGATCGTAGTATTTTTTGAAATATTACGAGCTGTCTTTTGAGCTCTCTTCTTAATAACGAAACTTCCGAAACCTCTCAAGTAAACGTTTTCGCCTTGGGCTAAAGAACTTTTTACGATATCCATGAAGGACTCAACGCTTGCTAGCACTGTCTGTTTGTCGATACCAGTGCTTTTTGAAATCTCGCTAACAATATCTGCTTTAGTCATGTCTATAAATTAATTAATTGATTTTGACCTATTAATTTTTTGGAATGCAAATATATAGCTTTTTATTTAAGTGGAAAAAGAATTGAGCTTCAATTTTTAAATAAAAAGATTCTTCTCGATTCGTAATATATATGTATGTTTGCGGTAATCAAATAGTTATGATGTTGAAAAGAGAGAAAGGGAGCAGTTATGTTACAGTATGAAAGTGAGTTAGAAATCAGCCGGATATTGGTTGAGTGGTATGAAACCTATAAAAGAGAGCTTCCTTGGAGGGAAACGAGAGACCCTTATATCATCTGGATATCGGAGATTATATTGCAACAAACCCGGGTTGTACAGGGATTGGAGTATTTTTTGCGTTTCACCGAACGTTTCCCGGATGTGGCATCTCTAGCGGCGGCGGAAGAGGATGAGGTGCTGAAATATTGGCAGGGCTTGGGGTATTATAGCCGGGCTCGTAACTTACATGCGGCGGCTAAATCTATCATGGAGCGGTTTAATGGGGTTTTCCCGGAGAATTATAAAGAGGTATTATCCTTGAAAGGTATCGGGGAGTATACGGCGGCGGCGATCGTCTCCTTTGCTTGGAACCAACCGTGTCCGGTCGTGGATGGAAATGTGTACCGGGTACTTTCCCGTTTGTTTGCCGTAGATACGCCGATCGACACCACGAAGGGTAAAAAGCAATTCGCGGAACTGGCCGGAATGATCTTGGACCCTAAGAACGCAGGGACGCATAATCAGGCGATCATGGAATTGGGTGCTTTGCAATGTGTTCCTCAAAACCCGGACTGCGGGGTGTGCCCGCTAAAAGATAAATGCATGGCGTTCGCTTCCGGCAATGTGCAAGCTTATCCGGTGAAACAAAATAAGACGAAGACAAGGGATCGTTATTTCCACTATCTATACATTATATATAAAGGACAAACTTGGATGAACAGACGGGCGGGGAAGGATATCTGGACCGGCTTGTATGAATTTCCTTTGATCGAGACGGATCATGCGATGGATTTTTCCGGTTTGTGTGAGACGCAAGCCTTCCGTAACCTATTGGGAGATGCTGGGAAATTGAGTATCACCCAAGGGTTATCGAATGTAAAGCATACGCTCTCCCATCAAATTTTATACGCTTCTTTCTATCAAATAGAGATAGAGCAGGTTCCGGAATCCTTGGGGAATTATCTCTCTTTGCCTTGCCGGGATATTGAGAAGTATGCCGTTCCCCGGCTGATACATATTTATTTAGAGAAATTAAACGGAAACTTGTGAGAATGATTGAATTTGTGTTTCTTTGTATGGTTATTAAGAATTTGAATTATGTCATTGAATAAGGTTATATTGATCGGCAACGTAGGCAAAGATCCTGACGTTCGCTATTTTGACAGTGGTGCCGCTGTCGCTAATTTCCCGCTGGCAACCTCGGAACGTGGGTATACGTTGGCAAATGGAACGGTGGTTCCGGAACGTACGGAGTGGCATAATATCGTAGTTCGTCGGGATTTGGTTCCTTTCGTGGAAAAATGGGTACGTAAAGGTTCCGGTGTATATGTGGAAGGCAAGATTCGTACTCGTAATTATGATGACCAAAGCGGCGTGAAACGATATGTTACGGAGATCCATGCGGATCGTATCGAGTTTTACAGTACGGGTTCCCGTCCGGCCGATGGTGGAAATACGACTGCACAAGGCGGTAGTATGCAGCCCAATGTGGGGCAAGGACAATCGGCTCAACCGACTACGGCGCCAAATACCGCTTATCAACAGCCAGCCGCCTCGCAGCCTAGCGCATTCTCAGAATCCAGTGACGCGGATGATCTCCCGTTCTGATATTGTTTAACTAATACTGTTTCCCTTGGACTCGGACTATTATTTATCGGGCTTATTTGAAAACGTAACGGTGCAGGCGCTGACAGCGGGTCCTGTGATCGCATTAAGCCTCGCTTTTTTACTGCTGTTTGTTTCCGGCTTCGTGTCGGCCTCTGAAGTGGCATTCTTTTCTCTAACCCCGGGCGACCTAAATGAGATCGGGGAAGAGAATCGCCCGGCAGATCCTGTTATCAAACGTCTCCTTGAACGTTCGGAGTATCTATTGGCATCTATATTGATCGCTAATAATTTCGTAAATGTGGCGGTCGTTATGTTGTGTACCTATGCGATTAACGCTTGGATTAATTTCTCGGCCGCTCCTCTTCTAGGTTTTGTGCTTGAGACGATTCTACTGACTTTCTTGCTTTTACTTTTTGGGGAGATCATGCCTAAGATTTACGCACAGAAGAATTCTTTGCGTTTTGTTCGTTTTTCAGCCTCCGTATTAAGTGGTTTGGAACGCTTCTGCCGCCCATTCTCGAAAATCTTGGTTAATTCCACATCGGTCATCAATAAAGCGTTAGCGAAAAAGAAATATGATATCTCTGTAGATGAGCTTTCTAAAGCGTTAGAGCTAACCTCTACCGAGATCCCGGAGGAGAAGGAGATGCTGGCGGAGATTATCAAGTTTTATAATAAGACCGCTGATGAGATCATGACTCCTCGTCTGGATATGGAAGATATCGAGATCAAGATCAGTTTCCGTGAGGTGGTTGATTTTATTATCAAATCCGGCTATTCGCGTATTCCGGTATATTCCGAGACTGAGGATAATATAAAAGGTATCTTATATATCAAGGACTTATTGCCCTATATTGACAAGCCCGATACATTCCGTTGGCAGAGTTTGATCAGACCGGCCTATTTCGTGCCGGAAACCAAGAAGATCGATGATTTGCTGGAAGAGTTCCGTACCAATAAAATTCATATGGCGATCGTGGTCGATGAGTTTGGCGGTACCTCCGGTATCGTGACGATGGAAGATATCCTAGAGGAAATTGTCGGAGAGATCTCCGATGAGTATGATGAGGATGAGCAACAATTCATCCGTTTAGCAGACGGTAGCTTGATCTTTGAGGCAAAGATATTATTGACGGATTTCTTCCGGGTTATCGATGCCGATCCCTCAGATTTTGGTAAATTGACGGAAGAAGTGGAAACTTTGGCCGGTCTTTTGTTGGAGATAAAAGGGGATTTTCCACGCCGTAGGGAGATTATAGATTTTAAGGAATATCGTTTCCAAGTGCTGGAAGTGGATAACAGGAGGATATTAAAGGTTAAATTTAACCGTATCCCTGAAGGTACAGGGAATGATGAGAATGGGAAAGATACGAAGTAAATGTTTATGAAATGGATAGCTGCTGTCATAGGAGGTTCTCTGTTTTTAGGGATATGCTGTATTTCGTGTGTGGAATATACGCCGAAGCCACGGGGCTATGTTCGTATCGAACCTTCGAAGGCACAATATAAACCGCTTGATCTCAGTTACCTGCCTTTTAATTTTGATGTCTCTCAGACTGCGGTCATAGAGGTGCCGGATCAAAAGAAGGGTGTTACGGGCTTGAATATCTCGTATCCGGAGTTAGAGGCTAAGCTTTATTGCAGCTATTTGCCAATTACTCCCGCGTCCTTGGTGACGGTGGAGACGGAAAGCCGCTCTTTCGTCGCCCGCCAAATAAAGTCGGAGAATCGGATATCGGAGAAAGCGTATTCCAACCCTGCCGCAAACGTTTATGGCTCACTGTTTCTTCTGGATGGAGAATCGGCTTCTCCCATACAATTCCTGTTGACAGATAGTGTATCGAATTTCTTCCGGGGAGCCTTGTATTTTGACTGTAAACCCAATGCGGATTCATTAGCTCCCGCTATCCAATATATCCGGGAAGATATCATAGAACTTATACAAACTTTTAGTTGGAAAGAATAATATGGCCTTGCTATATAAACAACTCTCGCCGCTGCATGGAGTCTGGAAAATGGAAGAAAGTTCTGATGAGCTTTTGGGGATGCTTGAGCATAAAGCGGACTATTCTTCTTTTTTGGAGCGGGTATCGGCAGAGAAGCGGAGGCAGGAACGTTTCGCCAGCCGGGTGCTTTTAAAAGAGCTTTTAGGAGAGGAGGTAAGGGTTGACTATCATTCTACGGGTGCCCCGTTCCTCGCGTGCGTACCTTTATATATAAGTATATCTCATACGAAAGATTATGTGGCGGTAATCTTGGATAAGCGTCCGACAGGGATCGATATCGAGTATCGTTCGGACCGGATCTTGAAAATACGAAGTCGCTTTATGAATCCGGAGGAAGAGGCGGGTATCGATCTGGAGCATGAGGTCGAGCATCTATTAATCCATTGGTGCGCCAAAGAAACCTTGTTCAAGATAATCGGGCAGGAAGGAGTGGACTTTCAAAAGCATCTTCACGTGAATCCTTTTCCTTATTTATCGAGTGGGACGTTTAAGGGACGAGAAACCCGGACCGAGGCATGTCGGGAATATGAGTTGGCATATCAAGTTACACCGGACTATGTATTGACTTGGTTGAAGTAAGTTAACTTCATACGCTTGTGAAGTTAACTTCATTGACTAACGAAGCTAACTTCATTGGCTCACGAAGCTAGCTTCATCAAATCATGTGGTTGGAAAGATATCGTTCGATCTATTTCTGCCAGATCTCCCAAGCGGCGAAAGCCTGTAATAGAAGCATTTCCAGACCATTTTTCACGACGGCGCCTTTTTCTTTTCCTTTCTTCATGAAAAGGGTCTCATCCGGATTGTAAAGTAAATCATACAATAGATGATTCGGCGTAAGTAAATCGTACGGGATATCCGGACATGAGTCTATATTAGGGAACATGCCTAAGGGAGTCGTGTTTACGATCACCGTATATTGCTCCATGGTTTTCGGAGTAATCTCATCGTACGTGATACAAAATTCTTTCGGTTTGCGAGAAACCAGCGTGGCACCAACGCCTAGCTGTTTCAGTCCGTGGAAGACTGCCTTCGACGCCCCTCCCGTACCAAGGATCAACGCTTTCCGGTGCGTTTCTTTCAATAAAGGATCAATCGATTGCTTGAATCCGATAATATCCGAGTTATATCCTTTCAGTTTAAGTTTGCCGAAAAGACCTTTTGTGAACTTGATGACATTTACCGCTCCGATCTGACGGGCATCGTCATCCAAATCGTCTAAATATGGGATTACTTGTTCCTTATAAGGAATGGTCACGTTTAAACCGTTAAGTTCAGGGTTTTCTTTGATTACGTTCTTAATCTCCTTGATAGAGGGAATCTCGAAATTCAAGTACTCAGCGTCGATCTTCTCTGCCTCAAACTTCTGGTTGAAATACGTTTTAGAAAACGAATGTCCGAGGGGATATCCCAGTAAGCCATATTTCTGCATAACCTTTTTATTGTTTATTCTTTAGATCCTGTATATAATGAACAGATCCCGAAGGTAAAGGTCCGTACACGGGCCTGCTTGAAGCCTTGGCGGGTGAGTAAATCCGTCATGACCTTTCCCTGAGGAACTACCTTGATGGAAGCCGGCAAATAATTATACGCGACTTTTTCTTTAGAGAGTAGACGTCCGATAAAGGGGATGACGGTCTTTGAATAGATCTGGTAGAGTTGTCTCATGGGAAAATGTTCCGGTGTGGAAAGTTCCAAGATCATGATATGTCCACCGGGTTTCAGCACCCGGTACATCTCTGAGATACCTTGCTCTATGTTCTCAAAATTACGAACCCCGAAAGCGGCGGTTACGGCATCGAACGAGTTTTCCTCGTAGGTCAAGGCCGTACAGTCCTGTTGCTCGAAGGATATATGCTCCGAATAACCGGCGGCAGCTACTTTTTTCCGTCCCACTTCCATCATGCCTAACGAGATGTCGGCACCGACGATATGGTCGGGTCGCAGCTTTTTGTACATGGAGATAGCCAAGTCTCCGGTACCGGTAGCGATATCCAGTATCGTTTTAGGAGAGAAAGGACGCAGGAAAGTGATCCCTTTCCTGCGCCATATCTTGTCGATACCAAATGAGAGAGTATGGTTGAGTTGATCATACGTTTCGGCTATCGAGTCGAACATACGTTTGACTTGCGCGCCCTTTTGTTCCTCTTTGTTATAAGGAAGTATTGTCTCTGAACCATACTGTGTCATGTGCGGTATCTTATTTATTCTGTAAATATTCGGTAACGTTTTTCTCGATGCGGTTCAGCAAGTTATCAGTCTCGCCTTTTACGAAAGTCTCCCCTGTGATATGCTCGAACAATTCGATATATCGGTTGCTGATTCCTTCTACGATCTCCGGTGTCATTTCAGGAACTTTCTGTCCGGATTTACCTTGGAAGCCATTTTCCATCAACCATTCGCGGACGAACTCCTTGGAAAGTTGCTTCTGCGGTTCCCCTTTGGCGAAACGATCCTCGTATCCTTCTGAGTAGAAATAACGGGAGGAATCCGGAGTATGGATCTCGTCGATCAAATAGATCTTGCCGTCACGATGACCGAACTCATATTTCGTGTCAACCAAGATCAAGCCACGTTCCTTAGCGATCTCGGTACCGCGTTTAAACAAGGCCATCGTATATTTCTCAAGAACCTCGTAGTCCTCTTTAGAGACCAAACCTTTAGCGAGAATCTCCTCTTTAGAGATATCTTGATCATGCTCTCCGATCTCAGCCTTTGTGGTCGGGGTGATGATGGGTTCGGGGAAACGTTGGTTTTCACGCATACCCTCCGGTAGTTTCACGCCGCAGATCTCACGCACGCCGCTCTTATAAGCACGCCATGCGCTTCCGCACAGATAACCGCGTACGATCATCTCAACCGGGAAACCTTGGCATTGAACGCCAACCGTTACCATCGGGTCCGGAGTCGCCATTTTCCAGTTCGGACAAATATCAGTCGTAGCGTCAAGGAACTTGGCGGCGATCTGGTTTAACATTTGTCCCTTGTAAGGAATACCTTCCGGCAAGATAACATCGAAAGCGGAAATACGGTCTGTAGCGACCATTACCAATACCTCGTCATTGATGTTGTACACGTCGCGTACTTTCCCATGGTATACGCTCTTTTGTCGCGGGAAATTGAAGTCTGTTTTAACTAATGCCTTCTTCATGACTCTTACTTTTAGTTGTTGTCTATATTCGTTTTCTTCTCTTTTGCCTCTTTGATCTCTTTCTTCCGTTTATCATCGAACTTATCATAAGCCTCTACGATTCGTTGGACAAGTTTATGCCGGACAATATCTTTCTTGGTGAACTCGATCTTACCGATCCCGTTTACGCCCTTCAATATTTGCATGGCCTGTATCAATCCGGACGTGGTAGAAGGCGGAAGGTCTATCTGCGTGACATCTCCGGTGACGATCATCTTGGCGTTCATACCCAAGCGGGTCAAGAACATCTTGATTTGATGCGTCGTCGTGTTTTGCGCCTCGTCCAATATAATGACGGCGTCGTTCAAGGTACGACCGCGCATAAACGCTAGCGGGGCGATCTGTATCACGTTATTCTCCATATATTCCTTCAGCTTGGCTGCCGGTATCATATCCTGCAAGGCATCGTAAAGCGGTTGCAGATAGGGATCTAGCTTATCCTTCATCTCACCCGGCAAGAAACCCAGTTTTTCTCCGGCTTCCACGGCGGGACGGCTTAAGATGATCTTCCGTACTTCCTTATTCTTTAATGCTTTTACGGCTAGGGCGATAGCGACGAATGTTTTGCCCGAACCGGCGGGTCCTGTGGCGAAAACCAGATCGTTGTTCTCGAAAGCCTTTACCAATAACTGTTGATTCTCGGTACGTGCGGTAATCGGCTTGCCATTCATGCCGTGGATGATCAGGTTCTCCTGCTTCACGACCGTGGGACCTTTCCCTTTTATAATATCCAGAATCACGTCTTCGGAGAGCGAGTTAAACTCCTCACAGTATTTTTCCACCTCACGGATTTTCTTGAGAAAAAGCTCGGACTCATCCTCATCTCCAATCACTTTCATCACATTTCCACGGGCAACGATACGCAATTTCGGAAACAATGTCTTGATCAATTGCATATTAGAGTTATTCACACCGTAGAAAATTACCGGGTCTACGCTTTCAAGAATATAAATTCTTTCAATCATCCGCTATTCCTTTTATTAAATTACGCTTCAAAAAGATGTGCTATTTTTTATTATTCGAATCAAGTTACAAAATTAGTAATATTCTTTATCCATTGATGCAAAGGGAGAAGTTTTATTTCACGGGAACACATCTTTCAGCCGTCCGTCTACCATTTAGAGAAAAACTAATTGGAGTTAAGGGGGAATTTCGGATTTTTCCGTATGTTTGTCAGGCAAAACGAAGGAAATGAAGATGAAGACTGTGTTTAATGTGATGTTGTTGCTGGTCGTGATCGTGTCGGCGACGGCTTTTTCTTCTTGTAAGGAGAAAAGAGGTGAATTGAAGAAGATTTGGTACAATGGAAGCTATAATCGTGATTTTAATGATTTGAATGACGTTCATTTGTCCGTCGCGAAGAAGATCGGCATAGAGCCTGTCTCTTCGAGGGAAGGAGCGGAGCACGCCTCCCGGGATATGGTGGAGATCAAGACGAATGACTATTACGAGGTAGAGGAGTTGACGCACTCTATTCCGTATTTGGTGCCGGAAGCCGCTAATCTGCTGGAGGATATCGGGAAAAACTTCCAAGACTCATTGAAAAACTTGAATGCTTCCATCTATAAAATAAAGGTAACCAGTGTAACCCGTACGGTTGCCGATGTCAAGAAATTGAGAAAAAGGAATACGAACTCTTCTCTCAACTCTGCCCACCAATACGGAACTACGTTCGATGTATCATGGGTACGCTATACTAAGATAGATGAGAAAGATACCTTAAATATTGATAAGGACCGCTTGAAAATGGTGCTTGCCTCCGTGCTTCGTGATTTGCGCAGGGCGGATCGTTGCTATATCAAGCACGAACGCAAGCAAGGGTGTTTCCACATTACGGCTCGTGAGTTGTAATTTGTTCCAGCGCTTTCGTATAAACCGATTTGTCGTATCCGGAGAAACAGCACATCGTGACTTGCTGGATTTCCGGATTCTCTTTTAGGAAGGTATCGATCGTGCGGATCGCTATCTGTGCCGCCTCCTCGATAGGATAGCCATATACGCCGGTGCTTATTGATGGGAAAGCGATTGTTCTCAGTCTGTTCTCTTTCGCCAATCGCAAGGAGTTTCGATAACAATTTTCCAGTAGCTCCGGCTCTCCGTGTTGTCCGTTTCGGTAGATGGGACCGACGGTGTGTATGACATGACGGGCTTTCAATCGATAACCTTTCGTTATCTTCGCCTCTCCGGTCGGGCATCCTTGTAAAGTCCGGCATTCGTCAAGGAGTTCCGGACCGGCGGCCCAATGGATGGCACCGTCTACGCCGCCACCTCCCAATAAGCTATTGTTCGCGGCATTTACGATGGCGTCTACATCCAATGTCGTAATATCTGCTTGTATAGCAATTATTCGTTCGTTCATATCTTTAGTTATTTGTATGTTGGTCCTGTTCATATATATTCTAAATGTGCGCAATATAGCGAAAAAGTTGCTTTGTTTCAAACTTAAAATGGTTGTTTTGAAAGCATGTACGTGTTTTCTAGGAGGGTTAGTGGGGGATTTTGGCTGTATTTTGCAGAGTCAAATTTTTATTGGAATATTTTATAATATTATTTGGTTTATAAAATAAACTTGTCTATATTTGCGATGTGCAAAGAGTGATGCGCAGCTCTTTTGCATTTTTTTATCCATGGATGGTTTATAAAATAAACTTGTTTGCAGTAACAGTGATAATAATTAAGAGGAGGATACTAAAATGAGACGAGTTTTATTCATATTATCTTTATTCATGTTGGTATGTGGTTGCATAGAGGCACGTACTATTATTGTAGAGATTGGAAATATACGTGGTAACCATGGGAATATCCTAGTTATGGCTCAGTCAGGAAAAGATACCAAGCCTGTTTATGGCATGGCGAAGTCTGAGAAAGGAAAGGTTACGATCCGGCTGGAAAACGTGGATTGGGAAAAGTTTGATCTGTCCGTATTCCATGACGAGAACGAGAATTGGCAAATGGATATGCTGGAAGGAAAAGGGCCTGCGGAAGGATATGTGTTGAAAAGTTGCGAGGTGAAGGATGAGGAAGCGACTTTCAAATTAAAACTGTATTATCCGGTAAATCAATAGAGCCATGGTACGGTTTTTACTACTATGGCTCTGGATTTTGGCGATAGGCGGGGGTAGTGCCCAAAAGATCTCGGGACAAACGGTTTATAAAGCCCATGTTTCCGATGCGGAGGGAAATGCCGTGGAATATGCGACCGCTGTGCTTTTATCGGGAGAAAAACAGGTAGGGGGTGCCGTGGCCAATAGTGATGGCGATTTTAGCATGGAGGCGGAGGCTGGGAAGTATAGGCTTGTTGTTCAATGCCTCGGATACGAGCCTTTACGGAAAGAGCTGATCTTGCCGATAAAACGGCGGGATTCCTTGATTCTAGATCTATTGAACCATGTTCTGAGGGAAGTCGTTGTTCAAGCGAAGAATATCGAGCGGAAGGCGGACCGCTTTATCATGTCGGTCATGCCATCTGCCGGAAAGGATGGTACGGAATTATTATCACAGGCACCGGGTGTCTGGCTCTCGGATGAAACTATCTCGATAAACGGGGCGCAAGGAACGAAGGTGTTTGTGGATGATCGTGAGATTCGTTTAACGGGAGAGGAGCTACTGGCTTATTTGCGGTCTTTGAAATCGGAGGATATAAAAAGGATTGAGGTAATACCGATCGCGGGAGTTGAGTATGAGGCCTCAACTAAGGGTGGAGTGATCAAGATCTCATTGCGGCGACGTCCGGATAACGGTATGCAAGGATATGTATCTTTAGGTACGTCATTGTCTCCATTTTTACAAGGGTATATTCCATCGGCGTCCGTAAATGCACGTGTCGGGAAATGGAGCTTGAATGGAGCGGTATCGGGTACTTTTACTCCCCGGGATAAAGGAGAGATCAACTCCAACAGGGAATACGGAACGGTGGGGAATAAGTTTGTGTCTCAATCTTTGTATGATACGGATTCCAAATATGGGAATGGACGTGTCGGGGCTATTTTCGAGATCGATTCGCTGAATAGTGTCGGAGCTGAGATCGAATATATCAATCAAGCTTCGGATGGAACATCTTGGAGTCAAACGGATTTAGTAAAGAACTCTTATCCTATGAAGAGTACGGGGAATTATCGACAGAAGGATGATTATAACACGTTTTCCGCTACGGTCAATTACTTACGCGAAATGGATGATCGAGGCTCGGTATTTAAGGTCATAGCCGATTACGTAAGTAAGCGATCGACCGGGGATAATTTCCATACGATCTGTTATGAACAGTCTAGTTGGAGCTATGACACGGTTTACCGGAGTCATGTGGCGGCGGATTATGATATGGCGACAACCGATATTTCTTTTCAAAAGAACTTGCGTAAAAAGATGTCTTTGAAAATCGGGGCTAAATATACCTATATGTTGATGGATGATCATTCCTTGTACGAGGGGTTAACCTCTAGTGGTAGCTGGATTCCAAATGAGGAATATGGATATACCTTGAGATATAATGAAAATATAGTAGGAGCTTACGCCTCTTTCTCTGCGGAGATCAAGAACTGGTCGTTTGCTGCGGGGGTACGTGCGGAATATTCCAAGACGTCGGATAGAAGTGAGGATTTTAGCCGGGATTATCTGGATCTTTTTCCGAACTTGAGCGTGACATATGCGTTCGATCCCATCAAGAGGTGGATGCTGGTCGGGCAATATGCTCGTAATATCGAACGTCCTCCGTTCTATACCTTGAATCCGAATCGTATACAGAGTTCGGACTATAGCTACCAGATCGGGAATCCCTATCTGCGTCCTACTTATATCAATCGTTTCAGTGTAACGTTGGTTTATAATTATCGTTATACGGTGACTGTAGGAGGAAACTTGCACCACGACTTGATCCGGGAGTTTTGTAAACAAGATGTGGCGAATCCCGATGTATCCTATATCACATATGAAAATCACGATCGGGAAAACCATTGGTTTGTAGCGGTCAGCTTGCCGTATCAACCCTTTACTTGGTGTAACTTGACAGGGAATTTCATAGGCGTACGGCAGGATATCCGGATGACGGAATTGTCTTCTTTCTTGTCTCATTATTTAGGGTTTGCCAATGTGATCGCTACCTTTACGTTGCCGGCAGGTTTTACGGTGGAGGCCCGGTATAGTGGAACGAGCCGGCTATATTCCGGTAATAGCGAGGTCGCCCCCCGGCATACGGTTGGAGTAATGGCGAGGAAGAAACTTTTGAATGATAAGCTATTGTTGGCAGTTTCAGTCGATAATATCTTTAACCAAGCCAATGAGTACGCCAGTACGTTGGATGTTTATCGAACATCATCCCGTTATGAAAACGGACTTACTGGAAGGGTCTTTAAGGTTGCGTTGACATGGAATTTCAATAGCGGAAAGAAAGTAAGGAAGAGTAAGATTGAGATAGGTTCCGGTTCCGAACGGAGTCGCCTGAATGAAAAATAACATAAAATAAATACAATTATGGAAGATAGAAAATTATCAGAAAAAGAAAGTCTGGATATTATCACTCAGATGATTAACTCCAGTAAGCGAAACATGAAAGTAGGGAGTGGCAATGTGTTACTTTATTGGGGATATTTTACCGTCCTCTTATCGGTCGTGATATCCTCCTTGATATTGTGTACTCAAAATTATATTTGGTCTTGGGGATGGATGCTCATGTTTGCTGTCGGACCAGTTATTTCATATAAGCAAAGAGGTTGTGAGCCGGCCGTGGTGACTTATACGGACAAGACGATCTCCAAGGTATGGCAAGTGTTTGGCTGTATGTTTGGACTGACGTTCGTCTTGATCGCGGTATTTTGTGCGCTTTATGGGCAATCCGTCAATTTTATATTGATGCTTCCTTTATCGTTATTATATTGTGGATTAGGGGTATCTATAAATGGTATTATCTTGCGGGAGAAATGGATGATTTACTCTCCGGTGGTTGCTTTCGTTTTAGTTATCCACATGCTGATGAGTTTGATAAATCATGATCCTGTCACAGTTTTATGGTATTTGTATTTTGGCCTTTCATTTGTGGTAATGATGATTATTCCCGGGCATATTCTTAATAATAAAGCTAAAAAACAATGTTTAAAGAATTAGATCCTTTATTGCATTCCCAACTCCGGCTAGCGGTGATGTCCATTTTACTATCGGTGGAGGAGGCGGAGTTTGTCTATATCAAGGAGAAGACGAGCGCTACCGCAGGAAATCTCAGCGTCCAATTGGACAAACTTAATGAAGCTGGTTATATCGAGATCGAGAAGGGGTTTGCCGGGAAGAAGCCCCGAACGGTTTGCCGGATCACAGATAAAGGACGCTTGGCGATGGAGGAGTATGTGAATACATTAAGACAATATATTAATATTTAGCTTGTGCCATTCTTAGGGCACGCTTGTGCCACCGTGATGGCACAGCTATGCCATAAGGATGGCACAAGTGTGCCACTAAGATGGCACGGCTGTGCCACGCCTATGGAAAGTAGTGGCACAGTAATGGTTTGCCAATCAATTGTATGCTTAGGGGCGAATTGTTTATCCTTCCACTATCTTATATCCCGAAACGGTGAGTAATTGCCGGATCTCATTAATCTGCTGTTGATTCCTTGTTTCCATCTCCAACCGCAGATAACAGCCATTGATATCAGCCGTATGGCTGACACGCTCGTGATATACGGATACTACGTTAGCGCCGGTAGAGGCAATGATTTCAGATACGTGCTGTAGTTGTCCGGGTTTGTCTACCAATTCGATCGTCATGGAACAAGAGCGGCCGGATTTCTGCAAACCACGTCCGATTACCCGGGAAAGGATATTCACGTCGATATTTCCGCCGGAAATCAAACAGATTACTTTTTTCCCTTTGATGGGTACTTTATTAAACATGGCGGCGGCCACGGCTACGGCACCCGCCCCTTCGGCGATTAATTTATGTTGCTCGATCAATGCGAGGATAGCGGTGGAAATCTCATCGTCTGTCACGGATACGATCTCGTCCACATATTGCTGGCAAAGATCGAAAGTATGTATTCCCGGTTCTTTTACGGCGATACCGTCGGCTATGGTACGGACACCTTTGAGGCGTTCGATTTTCCCATGCTCGATAGAGTTTAACATGCTGGGCGCTCCTTTGGCTTGCACTCCGTAAACTCTGATATTCGGGTTCAAGTTCTTGATGGCATAGGCGACTCCGGAGATCAGCCCACCCCCTCCGATCGGAATGATTACGGCCTCTACTTCCGGGAGTTGTTCCAATAACTCCAAACCGATGGTCCCTTGTCCGGCGATCACATCCTCATCATCAAACGGATGGATAAATGTGTATCCTTTCTCATCCTTCAATTGTAAAGCCTTGTTATAGGCGTCATCGTAAACACCTTCGACAAGGCATACATCTGCCCCATAAGATTTAGTAGCCTCGACTTTAGAGATAGGAGCGTTATCGGGCAAGCAGATTAAGGACTTGATACCATGAGCGGTAGCCGCTAAAGCCACACCCTGGGCATGGTTTCCCGCCGAGCAAGCCACTACGCCATGCGATTTCTCTTCTTCCGTAAGCTGGGCGATCTTGAAACAAGCGCCGCGCACTTTAAACGATCCGGTTACTTGTAAGTTCTCTGGTTTTAGAAAAATATGGGATTCCGGATTGATATTGGGAGCGCTGATTAAATCAGTGCGTCTGATGACTGTCTTCAAGGCATATGATGCCTGATAAATTTTATCAAGTGTGAGCATTCTGTCTGTTGTTAAAACGATGCCGCGAAAGTATAAAAAATACCGCAACCTATTCATACTTATCTTTGTTATATTATAAATCAAAATATAGAGAAGTATGGTAGTGATCGATTTAACGAAAGATGGTTTTATCGCCAATGTAGGTGATTTTGAGGCGAATCCCAAAGATTGGAAATATATAGGAAGTCGTCCTTGCCTCATAGATTTTCACGCTCCTTGGTGCGGTTATTGCAAACGCTTAAGCCCTATATTGGATGAGTTTGCCAAAGAATTTGATGGGAAGATTTATATTTATAAGGTGGATGTAGATCAAGAGGAGGCACTCGAGACAGCCTTTAATATCCGAACGATTCCCACTTTGATGTTTTGCCCGCTAGACGGCCCCCGTGAGATGATGATTGGCACGATGGGAAAACTGGAGTTAAAGCAGTTGATTCAGGAAAAATTGTTGAAGTAATATAATATGATATATGGTGTGGGGTGTAGAGACGTAGCGTGTATGCTGCGTCTCTATTTTTTGCTTTCTTATTATATGAATTGAATGAATAGTAACCCCAATCCTACAGAAACCCCAGTCGCTATCAATCCCGGCATCATGAAAGAATGGTTCAAGATGTATTTACCGATGCGGGTCGTGCCTGTACGATCGAAGTTGATGGCGGCTACGACTGTCGGGTAGTTTGGGATGAAGAAATAACCGTTTACGGCGGGGAATAAAGCGATCAACATATAGGGTGAGATTCCCAATGCGATCCCTAGCGGCAATAACGCACGAATGGTAGCCGCTTGGCTAAATAATAAAATGGACATTACGAAAAGGGCCAATCCGAATAACCAAGGCATCTGTGTAACTATATGCTCGATAGATCCCTTTAATTCAGTCATATTGCCGGCGATAAATGTATCTCCCATCCAAGCGATACCGAAGATCGCTACCACCGCTTGCATGCCTGCGGAAAAAACGGAACCCTGTGCGGCCTTGATTCCATCCGTTTTTGTGAATAATAAGATGAAAGCGGAGGCTGTCAACATTAATACCTCAATAATATGTGACATCTGCATCGAGACCTTTTCCGTGCCGACGGTAAAGACCGGACGTAGGGACTCCATAGAACCAAAAATAACGATCGCTATCGTTGCGAGAACAAATATAGCGACCGATAAAGCCGCTTTCTTTTGGTTTTCCACGCCTTTCGTCTCGTAATGCTTCGTACTGAACTCATGGTTCGCTACCCGCTTTAAGTATTCCGGATCTTGATCCAATTCTTTACCAACCCTTAAAGAATAGATCGCTCCCGCCAATACCCCCAATAAAGTACAGGGAACAGATATCATAAGGATATCCATCAAGGAGATATGATATCCGGATAACATACTAAGCATCGCTACCGTAGCCGCCGATATCGGACTGGCCGTAATAGCCTGCTGGGAAGCGATCACGGCGATCGCCATCGGACGTTCGGGACGGATCTTCGTTTCCGTAGCGACCTCGGCGATTACCGGAAGGACCGAATAAGCCACATGCCCCGTTCCGGCTATGAAGGTAAACAAATAGGTGACGAACGGGCTTAATATCGTGATTCGTTGAGGATTCTTGCGAAGCAATTTCTCCGCCCACTTAACCATCAGATCAAGTCCACCAGCGGCTTGCATACAACTAGCTGCCGCTATTACGGCAACGATCATAAGCATGACATCGATAGGAGGGGAAGTGGGCTGGAGCCCGAATCCAAAGGTGAGTATACCGAGTCCGAGACCTCCTAACACGCCTAATCCGATACCACCGATACGGGCACCTATGATGATGGCTATTAAAACGAAAGCTAATTGTAACAACATGCTGTGCAATTCTTTTGATTTAGTTTGTATTGGAGACAAAAATACTTATTTTTGTTCCGCTATGAATAACAAAAACACAAAAAACGAATGAAAAGAACAAGTTTCGCTATTTTGATCGGTTTGTTTTGCCTTTTCCCTGCGCTTTTCTCGCAAGTACGCAGTGAGTTCCTGTTGGAAAAGAATTGGAAGTTCGCCCGGGAAGACCGCCCGGAGTTTATCAATCCTACTTTCAATGATAGTAAGTGGCAATCCGTGACCGTTCCGCATGATTGGGCGATTTACGGCCCTTTCAGCTCTCAGAATGATAAGCAAGAGGTCGCTATCGCCCAAGACGGACAAACGGAGGCCATGGAACATGCCGGCCGAACCGGAGGTTTGCCTTTCGTGGGAGTCGGCTGGTACCGGACCGAGTTTGAGGTTCCTCAATTTACGGATGGGAAGCGTGCCACGATCCTGTTCGACGGTGCGATGAGCCATGCCAAGGTCTACGTGAACGGGCAAGAGGTTGGATATTGGCCGTATGGCTATAATTCTTTCTATTTCGATATCACGAAACAGCTCATCCCGGGGAAAAAGAACACCTTGGCGGTTCGCCTTGAGAACTTGCCGGAATCCTCCCGTTGGTATCCGGGAGCGGGATTATATAGGAATGTACATGTAATCGTGACGGAAAACGCCTATATCCCGGTCTGGGGAACTTATATTACGACCCCGACCGCCACGAAGGAATTTGCGAAAGTCAATGTACAGACGAAAATCGTACTGCCGGAAGGGGCCGATGCCAGCAAGTATAGCGTGAAAACCAGTGTATGGAATCCGAACGGGCAAAAGTTGACGGAGCAGACTACGCCTCTCTCACAGATTAAGTACAATGATAATAGCCTCTCCCAAGAGTTTATCATCCAGACCCCGACTTTATGGTCGCCGGATATGCCTGCCTTGTATTCTGCGGAGACTCGTCTCTATGAGGGCGATCAACTGAAAGATCTCTATACGACCCCGTTCGGTATCCGTTCGATCGAGATCATTCCGAATAAAGGCTTTTTCTTGAATGGTGAGAAGACGGTATTCAAAGGCGTTTGTAATCACCATGACTTAGGCCCGTTAGGGGCTGCCGTCAATGATGCCGCTATCCGTCGTCAGATCCGGATCTTGAAGGACATGGGATGCAACGCTATCCGTACTTCCCATAATATGCCGGCTCCCGAGTTGGTAAAGGCTTGCGATGAGATGGGTATGATGTTGATGGCAGAGAGCTTCGACGAATGGAACAAGGCGAAATGCGCGAACGGCTATAATTTGATTTTCGACGAATGGGTGGAGAAAGACCTCGTGAATTTGGTACATCATTACCGGAATAACCCGAGCGTCGTGATGTGGTGCGTCGGTAACGAGGTGCCTAACCAATGGGATGAGAGCGGTTGTAAGATCTCCAAGTTCTTACAGGATATCTGCCATCGGGAAGACCCGACTCGTCCGGTGACGCAAGGTATGGATGCCCCGGATGCCGTCGTGAATAATAATATGGCGGCGGTAATGGATGTGGCGGGATTTAATTATCGTCCGTTCCGGTATCAGGTGAATTACCAGAAATTACCCCAAGGGATAATCTTGGGAAGCGAGACTGCCTCCACGGTTAGCTCACGAGGGGTGTATAAATTCCCGGTAGAGCGTAAGGCGATGGCTGTCTATGAGGATCACCAAAGTTCCTCGTACGACGTGGAGCATTGCAGCTGGTCTAATCTGCCGGAAGACGATTTTATCCAGCATGAGGACCTTCCGTATTGTATCGGGGAATTCGTATGGACAGGATTTGATTATCTGGGCGAGCCTACTCCTTATTATACGAATTGGCCAAGCCATAGCTCCTTGTTCGGTATTATCGATTTGGCGGGTATCCCCAAGGATCGTTACTATCTATACCGTAGTCATTGGAACAAAAGCGCCAAGACCTTGCATATCCTGCCGCATTGGACATGGCCGGGACGTGAGGGCGAGGTGACACCCGTATTCGTTTATACCAATTATCCTTCCGCCGAATTGTTTATCAACGGAAAGAGCCAAGGGAAACGTACGAAAGATCTAAGCATCGGTATCGATAGTAGTTATACCGAAGCGGCTCAAAAGAGTTTCGAGCGCCAGAAACGATATCGTTTGATGTGGATGGATACCAAATACGAGCCGGGAACTTTGAAGGTGGTCGCTTATGACAAGGAGGGTAACGCTGTGGCCGAGGAGGAGGTTCATACCGCAGGGAAGCCGCATCATATTGAGTTATCCGCCGATCGTAACCAATTGACGGCTGACGGAAAAGACCTTTCTTTCATCAATGTTAGAGTCGTAGACAAAAACGGGAACCTTTGTCCGGATGATACCCGACAGATCCAGTTTAAGGTTCGTGGTGCCGGAGCCTACCGTGCGGCGGCAAATGGAAATAGCGCCAGTCTGGAACTCTTCCATCTTCCGGAAATGAAACTGTTTAGCGGGCAACTTACCGCTATCGTGCAGACGGCCGAAGAACCGGGAACGATCTATTTCGAGGCTTCCGCGCCGGGAGTAAAAGGGGCGACCTTGGAATTGATCAGTAAATAAGCTTGATTATCATATAACGCAAACCGTGCGATTCAAGTCCGGAGACGGCTGTGAATCGCGCGGCTTTTTTATACGATATTCCCGAATACATCAAAGGTAATCGTCTCGTCCTGCCCGTTATGTGAAACCTTGAATAGGTAGAAGGTGCCATTGGCATTCAATAACGTATATATTGACTGTACCTTGTCGCTAGCGTAAGCGGAGGATTCGAAGCCTTGCATCACGATCTGCGGAACCTCTTGCTCGGACATGGCCCATGTGGTACTTTGCCACCTGTAATCCTTATTCAATTGCGCCACTTTATAAATCTGGTTATCGATCATATCCAGCTCGTAACCTAGGCTGTTCTGTTGGATATCCAGCAACTCGGCGTTGGCGAAAGTGATCTCCATCAGGTTGCTGACCTCTTTCGGGATAACGATCGGTGCGTCATTATTGATCTCATCGTCCACGGCTTTGATCAGGTTTCCATACTGTGAATAATACAGGTCTACTTCGCTATTGGACTGCTCCGCCTCGATCTTGTAAACGATTCCCATATTTAGGCGATTGATGGCGTACGTGTCATCCACGGTCCAATTTGAGTAAAAGCCTTGTTTGAAGGCGGTGGATACCGCTGCCGGTAATTGGGCGAAAGAGATGTCTATCTTTTCCATCATCCATACGCCTTGATCCGTGAACCAAGCGGTTGTCTCGGAACCTTCATTATTGAAATCTACCACATAATAGTTACCTTCGATCTCAAAAACAGGGTTCTTGGCATCGGGATATTTCTCTTGAAAAGCGTTCTCTACCGGGGGGAGAGGGATAATACCTTGATGATCATCATCATTTTTGCTACAGCCAGAGAAAAAGAGAGTCAGACCGGCTATACATGTGAATAGGATAAGTCTTGTGTTCATACATTTTGCGTTTATAAGTTTTGGGCATAGAACAACAGGTCTATCGGAAAAGTTTTGAGCGAAATCGATTTAAGTATATTGAATCAAGAACAAGGATCTTGTTTCGACGAGATCCTTGTTCTTGTATAATTGCTACGGATTTACGTTCAAATAATAGGTTGCTGTGCCTATTAAAGAACTTCCATTATACATTGCGCAGGTGATGCGAAGAGATCCACCGTAATGTTGGGAGTTTAGATAGACACTAACATCTAATCGATTACCGGAAGGATAAGTGTACCATCTATCGCATTCTCCATAGAATTCAGCGTTCCAGCTATACGAGGTCGGAGTTCCTGTCTTTGTGTAAGCATATAAAGTCGTCGTGGCATTACCCCCTGGCGCATTGATAGAGGAACTGCCGCTACTATAATCCTCTTGACTCTTCCCTATATAAACAGTCGGCATATCATTTTTTTTCATATATTTTAAGCTTGATGCATCAAAGGGACAATGAGCTTTGGGATGCCTCATAAGAGCGTATTCCCCCCATTTGGAGATGAATATATTGGGCGTAGATGTCGTTACGGCAGAGTGATTATCACTAAGATAGGATACTTTGGTTGCGGCACCTGTTGTTGATATATAACTACCATCTAACCAATATACGTTTGTGGGATTAATAGTCCATCCCATCCAAACTGCTGATCCGCCTTCTGTCATATACCAAGCATAGGCATGACAATTGTAAGTGGTTGTTGAACTACTTATTAGAGTTGCTTGTGAATAGGTTGTTGTACAATATTGGTCATGGCTCGCTTTTTGTGAGGCTGATAATTCCTCACTTCTGTAGTAAGTGTCATTAACGAGTGTCCCGTTAGGAGTGTAAACAGTAGCGGCTGCTCCTTGAGCTTTTGTCTCAACATTGAGATTCGGCTCCCAAATCATGTTTAAATTCTCCATAGTGATCCATTCATTGGGGAATTTTTCGATTCGTTCTCCGGAAAGCAAGAATAGTAATTGCCCGCAAGAAGCACAAGAATTCACCCCATCCAAAACGAGAATGTGTTCTTTTCCATCTCCTTGAATAGTAAAGACCCAAGGGTATGGATAGTCTGTTCCCTTGACATGGGAGTGAGCGACAGAATCTACTACATTCACCAACCATTTAGGATATGTTATCTTTCCGTCTTTAATGACAATTTCTGAACTGGATGTCAAGATTTCTTTATCACCTCCTTGCATATTATCCATTTCATTGTCACATGCGTTCAGCGTGAATGCCAGCATGATTATTAAATAGTATAATACTTTTTTCATGATCTCAATTTATTAAAGGTTACAATGTATTGTTTTAATAACTCTTCGATTACATTACTGCCCGTTAGCTTTTCATCGATGGTGAATTGTTTAAATTTGGGCGTAATGGTCTTGTTGTCTATCCGTTCTAGACTTCGACCTAGGAGATAGACTACGGTTTTTAGACCATATTGTCCATAAATATCCGGGTTGTTTTGTTTGTAAAGGAGTCTCTTTACGGCTTCGGAGGAGATCTCTTGCTGTAAAAGATTATTTGTATTAGATAATATCGTCTCATTAGACAGAAGAGCCTCGATTACCATTTGCCGACTAATTTCATTACCTATTTCTATGGAAGTCAACACTCCTGCTTTCAGTAATTCTTGTTTTTTCATCTTCTCAAATAGCAAAGAAGCATTGTCTTTCCTTTTGAATAACTCTTGTAACCCGTTAAAACGTGCGGAAACCTTGCTAATGCCTTCCTGTATTCCATTGTAAGCGAATATGTCGCCTAATAATGGGTAAGCAAGGCAAAGTTCTATAAGCTCTTCTGTTGATACCGTTTTTAATATCTCTGCCGGAATTTGGCAGGCTTTCAGCATATCCTCATGTGTGGATAATGCTTGCCAAGCCTCCGTTCCTGGTTTTATGGGGTAATCCCAACTTTTTATTGATTGTGCGTTCATATCTATCGATATAAACACGAGGAGGAAAATGCTCCAGACGAAAGTTACTGTTTTTTTCATCTCTCTTTAGAATTTAGGGTAAATAATATAAGATTGGTATTCCTTGATTATGGATTTTTCCAAAAATAGTCCTTTTTGTAAAGATAATCAAGTATTTATATGTTAATTATGATTGAATATCTGTAGATTCCCATTGCTGATGTCTTTGTTTTCGTACAAAAGCGGACACAGTGTTCGATATCGGACATCTCTTTTGTTTTATTTCTTCAATAAATCAATCACTTACGTTTTTGGCACGGGGTTTGCTCTTTGGAGGGTGGAAAATAAAAACAAACGAAATATGGACAGAGAGATATCAAAAGAGGTTCGGCAGAAGGAGCAGCGTAAACAGTTTATAAAGCTGGGGGCGGGGATCGGTATTGCCGTTGTCTTGATTGGCGGGGTGATCGGTTTTATGCAAACCAGCCTGCAACGGAAGGACTTGGTTTTTTCAACGGTAGATAAAGGAGTGATCGAGGTTTCCGTTAGCGCATCCGGCAAGGTGGTACCTGCTTTCGAGGAAATCATCAACTCACCGATCAACTCCCGTATCGTCGAGATTTATAAAAAGGGAGGCGATTCCGTGGATGTAGGTACTCCGATCTTGAAACTGGACTTGCTAAGCGCCGAGACGGATTATAAGAAACAATTGGACGAGGAGCAAATGAAACGCCTCCAATTGGATCAACTCCGTATCCAAAACCGCAATAAGCTTTCCGAGATGGAGATGCAATTGAAAGTCTCTCGCATGGAACTGAACCGAAAGGAAGTGGAGTTGCGCAACGAGCGTTATCTGGATAGCCTAGGCGCCGGAACGACCGATAAGGTCCGTCAAGTGGAACTGGACTATAACGTTAGCGTCTTGAAACTGAAAGAGGATGAGCAAAAATATGAGAACGAGAAATCCTTGACGGATGCCGATTATAAAGTGAAAGAACTCGACCTGAACATCTTCCGAAAGAGCCTAGCCGAGACGAAGCGTACCTTGGAAGACGCCCAGATACGCTCTCCCCGCAAGGCGATCCTGACCTACGTGAACAACGAGGTAGGTGCCCAAGTCTCTCAAGGCAGTCGTGTCGCTATCGTCTCCGACTTGTCCCATTTCAAGATAGAGGGGGAGATCGCCGATACCTATGGTGACCGGATCGCCGCCGGTAGCAAAGCCGTCGTAAAGATCGGCAACGATAAACTGGATGGGGTGGTTAGCGATGTTACCCCCTTATCGAAGAACGGTGTAATCTCTTTCACGGTACAGTTGGAGGAGGATAATCATCGCCGCTTGCGCTCCGGTTTGAAGACCGATGTATACGTGATGAATGCCATCAAGGACGATGTGCTGCGTATTTCCAACGCCTCGTTCTACGTCGGGAAAGGAGAGTATGAGTTGTTTGTTGTCAACGGAGACCAATTGATCAAGCGGAAGGTACAGCTGGGAGACAGCAACTTTGAGTATGTAGAAGTAGTAGGTGGCTTGGAACCGGGCGACGAGGTAGTCGTTTCCGATATGACAAGCTTCAAGGAAAAGAATAAACTGAAATTGAAATAAAGGATGTTCAAGCAATACTTTAAACAAGCCATCCATGCGCTGAGAGAGAATCGTCTTACAAGCGTGGTTTCTATCTTGGGTACGATGCTGTCGGTGGCCATGATCTTGGTTGTCGTGTTGCAATTCCAAATCAAGCTGGTAGGTTATAGCCCCGTATCGAAGCGAGACCGGATGCTTTATATCTACTCCGTGAACACTAAATCGAAGGATGGGAGCGAGAATAACAATACGGGCCTTTCCGCCGAGACGATACGTGAATGCCTCTATACGCTGAAAAAGCCCGAGGCCGTAACCGTGACGGCACAGAATAGCCACGTTATCTCCATTCCGGGTAAACGATTGTTCGAGGAATATACTGTCTATTATACCGATCCCGCCTTTTGGAAAGTATTTGACTTCAAGTTCCTTTCCGGCAAGCCTTTTACGGAGGCTGATTTTAATTCCGGTCTGCCTCATGTGGTTATTTCCGATAAGTTGGCGGGTATCCTGTTCGGTACCCAAGACGTGGTCGGTCGTGATATCTTGGTAAATAACGTGATGCCTTGCACGATCGCGGGAGTGGTAAAGCGCCCGTCGAAAGCGGCCAGCGAGGCATTCGCCGATGTATGGATGCCTTATACGGCGAATACCCTGTACACCAATAGCGGAGGTTGCGACGGGATGTGTGGCCCTTTCGGGGCGGAGATCTTGGCGCATAAGCTCTCGGACATCGACGCCATATATGCGGAGATCCAGCAAGGGGTAGCCCGCTATAACGCCGGCAAAGCGGATTTCATCTTGACGATTCCCAAGCCTTTCACCCATCTGGAACTGGCCTTAGGTTCTGGTAGTCGGTATGGCTATAACCGGGTAGGTTGGGGCGAATACCTGAAGACAACTGGCTGGGTGCTTCTGTTCCTGCTGCTGGTACCGACCTTGAACCTGACGGGGATCGTGCAATCCGCCGTACAGAAAAGGCGGCCGGAGATGGGGCTTCGCAAGGCTTTCGGGGCTACCGGTGAACGTCTGTTTACGCAGGTTGTTTGCGAGAACCTGATCATTACGTTGATAGGAGGTGTTTTGGGGGTAGGTTTGTCGGTCGTATTGCTCTATGTAGGCCGGTCGTTCTTGCTGACAAAAGATACGGTGATAACTTTTGGCATGCTTTTCCAGCCCTTGTTGTTTGTGGCGGCCCTGTTCTTTACGTTGGTATTGAATGTACTAAGCTCGGGATTACCCGCATTCCGGATAGCGAGGGAGCGGATCGTGGAATCGTTGAAGGATGCGAACGTGTGAAAAATAACTACTGAAAAGGAATGATATGATCAAGCATATACTAAGTATAATATGGAACCAGCGCCGAAGTAACAGTTGGATATTCGCGGAGTTGTTGGTGGTGGCCGGTGTGTTCTGGCTGATGGTCGATATGTTTTATGTGGACACGCGAACCTATTACTCTCCCCTCGGATTCGATATCACGAACGTATGGCGTTTCAAGTTAAGCGAGCAGGAACGGAACCCTTCGGATTCGCTTCCCGGGCTATCCGAGCCGGAGAAGCTGACCCGCTTGATGTCGCAAATACGCCAATGGTCCGAGGTGGAGGAAGTTTGCGCTACTTATTACTCCTGTCCCTACTCGATGGGAAATTCTTGGAGGGAGATAGAGCCTCTGGATGGTGACACGAGCTTAACATCCGGGGAGAATTTCCAGATCCGGAATGTCACCCCGGAATATTTCAAGCTTTTCCGGATCAAGACTCCGGAGGGGAAACCTGTAGCGGACGAGATCGCCGGGATACATAACGCCTTGGTCTTGTCCAAGGAGATGGCAGACGTGTTTTATCATGGCCGGCTGGCTCGTGGAAGGAAGGTGAGGCATAGTAAATTGGATAATACCTTTACGGTCGCCTCCGTATCAACCTCTATCCGGACCGACGAGTATAAATCTCCGGAGCCATGTTTTTTTCAGAGCCTTGAGGGGGAATTGTTTAACGAGACTGTCAATCAGTTTGGAGCCCGGAATGCGGAGCTTTGCGTCCGGATGAAAAGAAACTATACACGGGACGACATGAATCGTTTTCTGAATGAGATGGGAGACCGGTTGGCGGCGGACAATCTATTTGTCTATGGCATCAGCAATATCAGGGAGTTCCGGGATATTCATCTGGATGGCAAGGGGCGTGAGATGAGCAATAAGTTCTCCTTGATGGCCTTCATGCTGGTAAACGTCTTTTTCGGCATTATCGGTACGTTCTGGCTCCGTGCGCAGAACCGCCGGGGAGAGATCGGCTTGAGGATGGCGCTGGGTGCTTACGATGGCACGTTACGGCGGTATCTGTATCTGGAAGGTCTTTGCCTATTGGCGTTAACCCTTCCGTTTATCGCCCTCTTCGCTATCAATATGGTGGCGACGGATGCTATAGATACCTATCGCCTGCCGTTTACGACGGGGCGTTTCGCTATCTCTTTCGGTATAACTTATTTAATGATGAGCGGCATGATCTGCCTCGGTATCTGGTTGCCTGTGCGCAAGGTTACCCGAATGGTCCCGGCGGAGGCGTTGCATTACGAATAATATGTAGAATAATAACAAACGATTAGATTTATGTATAAGCAGTACATCAAACAAGCGGTTCAAATGCTGCGTGAAAATACGCTCGTAAGCGTAATCTCTATTTCGGGAACGGCCCTTGCGATCGCCATGGTGTTGGTGATGGTATTGGTGTTCCAGATTAAATCCACGGGATATGCCCCTGAGTCCAATCGGTCTAGATTTATGTATGTCTGGGGTACGGAAGTCGGTACGAAAAATCCCAATGGCCCGGAGTATAACCGTGGAGGCATGTCCAGCGAGGTCGTGAAGGAATGTTTCTATACCTTGCGGAAACCAGAGGCCGTATCCGGCTATTGTAGTGATAGCCATTCCTTGTCATTGCCCAATAGACGGCTCTTCAAGGAGTATGAGATTTGTTATACGGACGCGGGCCATTGGAAAATATTCGACCATCCTTTCGTGGAAGGGGGCCCCTTTAGCGAGGCTGATTTTCAATCCGGTATACCGAAGATGGTGCTGTCGGAACAAGTGGCGACCGATTTGTTCGGAACGGGACAGGCCGTCGGGCGGCAGGTCGTGATGGATTTTATCACTTTCACCGTCTGCGGTGTGGTGCGTGACATACCTTCTTCATTGATGAGCTCCTACGCTCAGGTATGGATACCCTATAGCAGCAATGAGGCCCTGACCCGTGTAAATGGGGAGTATGGGGAGAATATGGCCGGTTATTTCAGCGTGGCCTTATTGGCTCGTTCCTCTTCCGACTTCGATGCCATACGCTCGGAGCTAGACCAACAGGTCCGTCGCTACAATGACAGCAAGACCGATTATAACGTAGGTTTCCCTTCCGGGCTACTTTCCCAGTTGGATACGGCCATGGGAAGCGGCGCTTTTCAAAAGGTGGACTGGCCTACCTTCTTGGCCGGATCGGGCGCTTTCCTATTCTTTTTGCTCTTGGTCCCGGCGCTGAACTTAACGGGCGTGATCCAATCGTCCGTGCAGAAGCGGAAAGAAGAGATCGGTTTACGTAAGGCTTTCGGGGCTACGGGGCAGAATCTTTTGATGCAGATATTATCGGAGAACTTTGTGCTGACCTTGATCGGTGGCGTGATCGGTATCGGTCTCTCGATGGTGTTGCTGGTGGTAGGGAAGCCTTTCATGTTGAGCGAGAACGTGAGCCTTACGGCGCCTATGCTTATTAAACCGGGCTTATTTATCTCCGCCCTTATCTTTACGTTCTTGCTGAATATATTAAGCGCCGGGATACCGGCATGGCGTACGACACGGCAACCGATCGTAGAAGCGTTAAAGGGGAATGAGTGAATCCAATGAATAATGAACAATGAGTTGTCAATTGTCAACTATCAACTATCAAATTATGATTAAGCATATATTTAAAATAATATGGGCCCAGCGCAAGAGCAACGGCTGGATACTGGGCGAGTTGGTTATCGTGATGTGCGCCCTTTGGTTTATGATGGATAAGTTATGGGTGGATGTGCGCTGCTATAACGCCCCGATGGGATATGATATCTCGAATACGTGGCGTTTCAAGCTTTCCACGCTCTCGTCGAACGCCCCGGGTTATGTGCCCGACTCACTTTACGACTCGAATGCGACACAGGATTTGTTGAAGCTTATGGAACGTATCCGCCAAGAGCAGGAGGTCGAGGAAGTATGTGTTACGTATTGGTCCATGCCTTATTCAAACGGAAGTTCGTGGGGTACGCTCCTTCCCTTGGGCGCTGATACCTCGAAGGCGGTAGGACAGAACTACCACAAGCTGAAAGTATCTCCTTCTTATTTCGATGTATTCCGTATGAAGGATAAGGAGGGCCGTGCCATCACCCCGCTGGTGGAGAACGCTTACCGCCCGCTCGTCGTGACGGCGGAGGCGGAGGATTTCTTCTTCGGGGGGCAGTCCGCCATAGGCCGGCAGATCTCGGAGAATGACGACCTTTCCGAGCCTTTCACGATCGCCGCTGTCCTTCCTACCTTCCGTAGCAATGACTTCGACCGTCCGGAGAACTGCGCTTTCACGATATTGAAAGGTGAGTCATTGCAGGAGTTCGTGAAGAATTTCGGCGTAAGGAGCGCTGAACTATCGGTACGTACGAAACGCCCGATGACCGAGGATGAGATGTACGTTTTCTTGGAGAAAACAGCGGATCGGATGACGGTAAATAACACCTTCGTCCACGGTGTCACCCTCCTTGCCGACCAGCGTGATGACCAACTCCGGTTTACCAAGAACGAGAACAGCAAGAAACTCTCCATGATGGCCTTCCTGCTCGTGAACGTATTCTTCGGTATCGTAGGTACGTTCTGGTTGCGTACCGAGCGGCGGCGTAGCGAGATCGGTCTCCGCATGGCGATCGGTTCCAGCCGGGGCAGGCTGGGCGAGTACATGTATCTGGAAGGTCTGGGCCTCTTGGCGATCACTGTGCCGATCCTACTGGTCTTCGTCTTCAATATGGCCTTTTTGGATAAGCTGGATTCCTACCGCGAGCCCCTCTCCATCCTCCGCTTTCTAGTAACCCTCAGCGTCTCCTACCTCCTGATGGCCGGCATGATCTGCATGGGAATCTGGTTCCCTGTCCGCAAGGCGGTAAAGATGGCTCCGGCGGAGGCGTTGCATTACGAATAAATTGTCTATCTTTGCGTCTGTCAATTTATTAATGAGAAAGGAGCAAGCTTATGACAGCTATAGAATTAAAAATGTCGTTACTGCAAGAGGTGATGTCTTTGGAGGATGAACAGTTGATCAAAAAGGCCCTCGACAGCGTCCGCCATATGAAGATGGCTGCCTTTGGTAAGGCAACCCCGGTAGAGAAGCCGGCAGACGATTACGCAGAGCCTACCAAGGAGGAGATCTTGGCGGGGCTAAGGAATGCCCTGCAAGACGTGAAGGATTTGCGTGAGGGCAAGGATGTGGGGCATAAGTTTAGAGACTTAAGTGAGTTGCTCAATGAGGTATAGGATAAAAACCCATCAAGACTTCGATAAAGAGTTCAAACGTCTCTGTAAGAAGTATAGCTCATTGAAGGCTGATTTATCGGCTTTGGGTAAGTCTTTGAGCGAGAACCCCGATCAAGGGACGAGCTTAGGCAAAGGCGTTCGCAAGGTACGCATGGCCATCGCCTCCAAAGGAAAAGGAAAGAGCCATGGGGCGAGAGTGATTACTTGCACGGAGGCCATTGTCTGCGCAGATAATGAGGGTACGGTTATTCTCCTCACGATCTACGATAAGGCCGACCGTGACTCCATTTCGGCAGCCGAGATCGATGAACTGCTGAGATCCTTACGTTGGGAATTATAAAATCTGAAACTGTCCATAATCGCTGTCCGATAACGAATCAAGTGTTCGTTATCGGACAGCTTTTTTTACGGGGTGATGTTAGGAATCAGGTGGTTACGTTTTTGGCACGTTATTTGCCTCCGTAGGGGCACAAAGTCGGATGATAACGAACAATCGCTGTTTAGGTCGGATAATAGATAATTTATAATACAAAGGTTTATGATAAAGCAATACATTAAACAAGCGTTGAGGATGATCGGGGAGAACAAGCTGTTGAGCGTGATCTCGATACTCGGTACCGCCTTGGCCATTTGCATGATCATGGTGATCGTCATCCTGTATGTCGTGAATACGGCGAGTTTCAAGCCGGAGGTAAACCGTGGCCGCACCTGCTACATAACGACCGTCATGAGCAATGGCAAGGATGATAACCGGCGCATCTCCTACTCGTCGCTGGGACTGCCCTTGGTGAAGGAATGCTGCTATCCGCTGAAAGGGGCGGAGGCTGTTACCGCCATCAATATGGATCGCTACAGGCCGTTGACCGCCTCGTCCATGGACGGGCTTAAGAACCGGACGAGTTACATCTCTTATACGGATACCGCCTTCTGGAAGATCTTCCAGTTCGATTTCCTGCAAGGAGGCCCCTTCAGCCCGGCGGCTTTCACGAGCGGTATCCGCGACGCCGTGATCAGCGAGAGCGTGGCCTTGGCCCTTTTCGGCACGGACCAAGTCGTGGGGCGGGAGATGAAGCTCGATTTCATCGTCTACAATATCTGCGGGGTCGTGAAGGATGTATCCCGGTTCGCCTCGAAAGCGTGGGCGGAGGTCTGGATCCCTTACACGGTGCGGGACGACGGGGGATACCAAGAGGGTATCAACGGCTCGTATAGCTGTTGCGTCCTGCTGAAACCGGGTGTCACGAGGGAGGAGTTGAGGACCGAGGCGTTGCGGAAGGTCGAGGAGTTCAACGCCAAGACCCGGGATGTCAAGGCCGATATCCTTCACCAGCCCTCCACCCAGATCGAGGAATGGATCGGCGGCGGTAGCGAGTTCGGGGCGAACCTCTTCTACCTCTACGTCCGTTACGGCATCATCCTTTTCATCCTCCTGCTGGTTCCGGCCTTGAACCTATCGGGCATCACCCTGTCGAGGATGCGCCGCCGGATGGCCGAGCTTGGCGTACGTCGGGCTTTCGGGGCTACGCAAGGCACCATCCTCTGGCAAGTGCTGTCCGAGAACATGGTCTTGACCCTGCTCGGCGGACTGCTGGGATTGGCGATGTCGTACGGCGCCATGTTGTTGCTGAGGGACTGGTTGCTGGTCACCTCGCTGGGGAAGACGGGGCTTTCCACCGGGATGTTTAACGGGGCGGTCTTTATCGCCGCCTTCCTGTTCTGCCTCGTGCTGAACCTGTTTTCCGCCGGCCTCCCGGCTTGGCGAATGTCAAGATTGAATATTACGGACTCTATAAATGGTTGACGCTATGTATAAGATGATTCTAAAACAACTCTGGAACGAGCGCAAGGGGAACTTGTTTATCTGGTTGGAAATGCTCGTGGTCTCTATCTTCCTTTGGTACGCGGCGGACGCCTTGTTCGTGATGTACAGACTCTACTCGCAGCCTTTGGGCTTTAACATCGAGCATACGTATCATGTGAGTTTCGGCGTGATCCCGGAGGAAAGCCCCGATTATGACACGACCTCCGTGCATAGCGAGCGGGGAGGCGGGGATTACCTGACCTTGATGGACCGCATCCGCCGGAACCCCTCCGTGGAATCAATCTGTTTCACCACCGGCGTGCATTTCCATTACCGGGGATCGAATCAATACGCCACGTTCCGGAAGGACTCGTTGATCCGTAATGGCTTCGTGCGCTTCGTCTCGCCCACCTATTTCGAGGTGTTCGGCGTGAAGACGGCAGAAGGCGGTTCCCCCTCGGAGTTGGTGGACGCCCTGCGTGACAACCAAGTGGTGGTGACGGGTACGGTCGCCGACAGCTTCTTCGGCGATCCTGCGGCGGCCGTGCGCCAAGAGATCTATATCACCGACCAAGGCTCTCGTGATAGCGTGGCCTACCGTATCGGTGGTGTCTGCGAGAAACAACGTTACTGCGAGTTCACCGGCTATGATTACGCTTACTATAAGCTGGTGGACGAGAACAAGGTGGCCGAGGAGGGCGATTGGGTCGGAGAGGGCTTGAACACCTTCATCCGGGTGAAGCCCGGCGCGGACGGCGCCGCTTTCGCCGCCGATTTCCGGAAGGAGATGGAGCAGCAATTGCGCGTGGGTAATATCTATTTGAAGGATGTTTTCCCGATGTCCCATTACCGGGACCAGTTCCTTGAGCGTTGGTTGGATCAAGTCCGCCTTTACGTGGCGGGCATCGCCTTCTTCCTGCTGAATGTCCTGCTCGGCGTGGTGGGAACCTTCTGGTACCGCACGCAACAAAGGAGCGCCGAGATCGGCCTCCGCATGGCGATGGGAGCCACCCGCAAGGGCATATTCTGGCAATTGGTGAAGGAGGGCTTGGCGCTACTCACCATCGCTTTCATCCCCTCTGCCGCCATCTTCGCCAACCTGCTGTATATGGAGGTGACGCAAGGCTCGGAGATACCGCCCGACATGGCCTCACGCCTGTTGTTCGGCTTCGTGTTCTCGTATGCGGTGATGGCCGCGATGATTGTCGTAGGAATCAGTTTCCCGTCTTACCGGGCCATGCGGATGCATCCGGCGGACGCCTTGCGGCAGGAATGATCGGACACGGACGGCACGGATGGCACGGGCATCCGTGTCCGGAAACGAACCGACTGTTCGGAAATGAATCGACTGTTCGATAACGGACAGTACTTTTTTATGGAGATGTCATGGAATCAATGAGATACGTTTCTGGCACGTAATTTGCTTTTAGGTGTTAACGTCTAGCGATAGCAAGTGCTTAACGATAGTAAGAGTTGAATGATAACAAGAGTCAAACAATAACAATTAAAATATTACAGTCATGATCAAACTAACGAATTTACAGAAGATTTACCGTACGAAAGAGATAGAGACAGTCGCGTTGGAAAACGTGAACCTAGAGGTACAGCAAGGCGAGTTTCTCAGCATCATGGGACCCTCCGGATGCGGGAAATCCACCTTGTTGAATATCATGGGCCTGCTGGACTTGCCTACCTCCGGCACGGTCGAGATCAACGGCGTGAACACGGTAGGCATGAGCGACAAGGAGTTGGCCGCTTTCCGTAACAAGCAGTTGGGTTTCGTCTTCCAGAGCTTCCACTTGATCAATTCCCTGAACGTGCTGGACAACGTGGAGCTTCCCTTGCTCTATCGCAAGGTCTCTTCCTCGGAGCGCTGCAAGCTGGCCGAGGCCGTGCTAGAGAAGGTCGGCCTGAGCCACCGTATGCGCCATTTTCCGACGCAGCTTTCCGGCGGTCAATGCCAGCGTGTGGCCATCGCCCGTGCGATCGTAGGTAACCCCGACATCATCCTCGCCGATGAGCCGACCGGTAACTTGGACTCCAAGATGGGTATCGAGGTCATGGACCTGCTCCACCAACTCAACAAGGAGGACGGCCGCACCATCGTAATGGTAACCCACAACGAGGCGCAAGCCAAGCAAA
>OBUQ01000168.1_pt1 | contig 82026 bp, 83 predicted proteins | sample 1494951 | NCBI WGS metagenome assembly OBUQ01 (sample SAMEA2579938, study PRJEB22360) | human gut metagenome | biome: human gut; feature: human-associated habitat; material: faeces | place: Denmark | collected 2008/2010
TATTTAGCCATAAAAATACCGACCTCCAAGAGTTAGATTTTGGTCTAACTTTTGGGGGTCGGCTCAGCACGATGATGAGTATTTTTTCTGGAACCATGATGCTGGCCATTTTTCTACCAAAGACGATCAATGAAGTTCCCGCTCTTACGCTCAATTCAATACTACTTATATTGATAATGGGGATCTTTTCGAGCGCTGTCGCGTACGTTTCATGGACAAAGGCCTTTGAAGTAGCAGAAAATGCAGCATCCGTTAGCAATTATACGTATATAACGCCCTTATTGACCACAGTATTGGGACTAGCTATTGCAAAAGAATCATTAAATCTATCTAAGGTTTTTGGCGGTTTGATTATTTTATCTGGATTACTTTTGTTTAATAGTGGTCAGTTATTTTCAAAAAAAGTAGAAATCAGGCGCTTGAAGATGGAAGAATTAGAAGAAGCAGCCCGCGTAATTCGAGAAAGTTTTGCTACTGTAGCGGATGAATTTGGATTGACTTGCGATAACTGTCCGACCAATGGCGCCTTTACTGAGGCAAAGCATTTGAGAAGCGATTTAGAAAATGGGAATCAGCTGTTTGGTGTCTTTTTCGGAAGGAAAATGATTGTTTTTTTTGAATTGGTTTATAAAGAAAATCAACAAGCAACCCTCGATAAAGTAGGGATTATCCCGGTAGAAAGAGAAAATAAGTACGGTGAATTTATATTAAACAACGCTCGAAGGATTGCCCAAAACGACCAAATGAAACAGATAAACATTGGAATCATTAAAGAAAATAATCGATTAAAAGAGTGGTACCAAAGAAACGGCTACCAAATTGTTTGTAGTGAGAATTTCTCCCACTTACTGTTTGAAGTATTGTATTTACAATTAGATATAATAGAGGAGATAGATAATGGACAAGCAGAGTGCGGTCAATCAAATTAATCTTGAATACCCTGATTTTTTTATTGAGAAAATAGAGTTTCTGGGATCAGGCTTTGATAGTGAAGCTTTTCTAATAAATCAGATCTATGTTTTTAAGTTTCCTCGCCATCAAAAGGCGGCCAAAAATCTTTATAAGGAAGCTTTGATATTGAAGGAAATAAAAGGTCAGGTACCGTTGAAGGTTCGCGACATTTGCTTTGTCGGAGAATCAGATGCATTAAACGAACTACAATTTGTAGGGTATGAAAAAATGGAGGGTGTTCCTCTAGTTGCAGAGATTTTAGCGACATTGACGAAAGAACGGAAGGATAAATTAGCCAAGGAGCTTGCTGCTTTTTTCAAAGCACTTCATGGAATTGATCTGTCAATTACGATCGAGGGACTTGAGGTAGAGAAAAAGAGTAAAGCAAAACATGAATATAAAGTAATTAAGGAAAGTGCATATCCATTTTTGAAGGATTCTGTTAAAAATCAAATTGATAAAGTTTATCAAAGATTACTAAATCAGGAATTTCATGATAAGAATTGCTTGATTCACAATGATTTTGGTGCTAGTAATGTTTACTACGATTTATCAACCAATGAGATTAATGGTGTAATCGATTTCGGTGATAGTGCGATTTATGATCGTGATATGGAATTTGTTTGTTTGATGTATGATTACGAAGAAGGATTCGATCAAGAGTTTGTTCAAAAGTTGATAGATTACTATGGGGTTGATCCCGCTAGTCTGATCAATAAGTTCAATTTTACTGGTTTTTATAATCAACTTGAAAATATCTATTTAGGAAAAGAATTCGAGATGAAGGAACTATTAGACGAAAGTATTCATAGCATTCAAAAGGGCATAGAAGGATATGAAGAGAATATTTTGAAAGAAGATAAAACGAAATATTACCTCTAGTAAACAACTACTAGAGATAATATTATTTCTGACGCGTCGTTTTTTTTGATTCAAAGAGGTACTACCGATTAAATAACAATACTTAAACCGCTAAACATTGCCACTCGTTTAGCGGTTTAAGTATTGTTTTAGTTTTTTTCTTGATCAGAATGTTTTGTTATTTCTTGTAAAAGCTCAATTTGGAGCTGCTGAAGTTCAATAAGAAGTTGCCATTTTGATTCCATCAAGTAGTCAAGTTTTTCATGAAGGAGGTGGATTTCCACTTCAGATTTAACATTTACTTCATAATCGTTGTCTGCTTCGACTCGATCCCGTTCTGTCTGGCGATTTTGACTCATTAAAATTATGGGTGCTTGAATAGCAGCTAGACAAGATAAGGCTAAGTTTAGCAAAATGTATGGAAATTTATCAAAAGGTTCAAAAAATAACGGAAATGTATTTAAAGTAATCCAAGCTGCTAAGACAAGAATGAAGAATATAATAAAGGTCCAGCTTCCACCAAATTTCGCAATGTCATCCGCAACTTTTTGACCAAATGTTTCTTTGTGTTTCAGTTTGTCATTAACATTTTTTATATGAACCTCTTCTGATCGTATTCTATGCTTCAGCTTTTGATTAAACTGCTTTGAAGTAGAACACTCCTTACTTAATAAATGATTCATATATAGAATACGAAAATTTAGCAGTGTCATTCGAGAAATAGTGGAGTGAGTAGTTAATTTGCTATCCATCTGTAAAATGAATTCTTGAAGTTCGACATCTAGACTAGAAATTTGAAAAAATTGATCAGAATGTTTATTCGACAAAAGAATCACCTGCTTTTCTTTTAATCATAGCACTAAGTAGTATGATCTATTTCCAAGATGCTTAAATAATAAAAAAGAAACGATATTGAATGTGACGACAATAGAATATTGGCAGAAAAAGTAAAACTGTATTCCATGAATAGATTACTTTTTCAAACTCTATCGATTTTTCTTTGATATGTCGAATTTTATAACAGCATAACTTGGTATTTTCATATTTTTTTATAATGAGAGTAAAAAATAAAAAAAGTTTCCTTTTTAACGAGCTAGATTGTGCGCTATAAGTGGATTGTTCATTTGTGAAAAGAAAATTTCTGTAAAAAAGTATCGTTTGACAGTCCTAATTTGATTAGTCTATAGTCGAAATAGAAATACATGAGTAAAAGTAAACAAAAGAACCAATTAATTTGCGTATGTTTAGTAAATCAGAAAAATACAGATGGAAACAGGTAGCTTAATACTTTGGATCACATATCATTTAATAGGGCACGAGACTCATTAAAAATGAGAAAATAATAAGTTTTGAATTTTCTCTTTTTCATTACTTGTTATTCTAAGATTTCTCATTCATGATTCCTTGTTTTTAAAAGCTACTAGTTTAGGTTTGGCAAGATATCAACAGTTGTTTTTATGTCTAAATGAATGTTGAACTGTCATTTATTTAAATAGGGCACGAAATTACTACTTGTTTTTCTTTAGTGAAGTTGTTAACATGTGATTGAAGAAAGCGGTTACAATAAATGGAAAATTGCGGGAGAGTGCAGAACAGACTGTCACCGAAGGTATAAGCTGCAAGATTTGCTGATTTTTGTAGTGAACATCTCAGGTAAATGGACCGTAATTGGATAAAACTCTGGAGAGCAGAAATGCGCCGAAGGAGCAACCCCTGAAAGGGGGGAATCTCTCAGGCTAGGAACAGAGGACAACAGCACAAGGTGTTGTTGTCTTCTTTTTTATGTCTAGAAAAGCAGATCGAAGAATAGGATAAATAAAATATTTGTGATTAACGGAACAAAAGGAAGGGATGAGTTAATGAATGTAATAACCAATAATCCAAAAGTAAAAGAAAAAATTGGTAAAAAGTCTTCTATTCATTTTGTGAAAGGCGAATACAGAGATGTGTTAGATGAGGTAAAAAGACAGATTATTGAAGAACACATTTGCTTACTCTCTCATCCATTAAGCGGCAGTATCAAACCCAATGAGACTTACTATATGACGATTTTTACTTCAGAGACCACTTCTCAATATATTGATATTGAGAGTTTAGAATATATTGAATCAGCGATCGAGGTCTACGAAAAATTTATCAAGAATAAGCAGCGGCCTAACTGGTCCTTAGCAGTGCTGCAGGATTTTTCTTTTGTAGATTTTTATATCGCGCAAAGTACGTTGGACAGAATGGGGGTGTCGATCGAGTAGTTCAACGGCTTGCAACCAATTAGAACTGAGGTGAATAAATGAAACTCGAAATTGGAAACATTGAAATCAAAGAAGTAATTTTAGGTGAAGAAGAGAAAATTGAAAATGGCACGTTAACCCTTGATCCGACGAAAATCAAAGAATTGGTTTTAGAAGACGATCGTTTAGCGGACTGTGAAATCGAAATCGCCAAACCGGGTGAGAGTGTTCGTATCACACCAGTAAAAGATGTGATCGAACCAAGATGCAAAGTTGATTCAGAAACAGGGATTTTTCCGGGAGTCATCAATAAAGTGGATGTTGTCGGCAGCGGCCGCACACATGTATTGAAAGGTTGCGGCGTTATGACGGTGGGGAAAATCGTCGGCTTCCAAGAAGGCATCGTGGATATGCAAGGACCTGGTTCTGAGCTGACCCCATTTTCACAATTAATCGAAATTTGTTTAGTTTTGAAACCACAAGCAGAGTTAGATCCTCATTTATATGAAGAAGCGGCTCGTTTAGCTGGACTAAAGGCTGCTGATTACATCGGAAAGCTGGGTAAAAAGGTCGAGCCCGACAACATTGAGACATTTGAAACATTGCCGTTATTAGAACAAATCCAACAATATCCGAATTTGCCAAAAGTTGGATACGTTTACATGCTTCAAACACAGGGCTTATTGCATGACACCTACGTTTATGGGACAGATGCGAAACACATCATTCCTACGATCCTCTATCCAACAGAAGTCATGGATGGGGCAATCATCAGTGGAAACTGTGTGTCTGCATGTGATAAGAACACAACTTACCATCACTTGAATAATCCAGTGATCAAAGATTTGTATAAGCAACATGGGAAGGAAATCAACTTTGTAGGTGTAATTGTCACTAATGAAACAGTTTATTTGAAAGATAAACACCGTTCCAGTGATTTTGTCGCAAAACTGACTGAGTATATTGGCTTAGACGGTGTCATTATCTCGCAGGAAGGCTTTGGAAATCCTGATACGGACTTGATTATGAACTGTAAGAAAGTCGAACAAAAAGGAATAAAAACAGTTATTGTTACAGATGAATATGCAGGAAGAGATGGTGCTAGCCAGTCATTAGCAGATGCCGATAAATTGGCGACTGCAGTGGTTACTGGCGGAAATGCAAATGAAACGATCCAATTACCAAAAATGGATCGTTTAATCGGACAATTAGATTATGTCGATGTGATCGCAGGCGGCTTTGATGGCAGCTTGAAGGATGATGGCACGATTGAAGTTGAAATCCAGGCTATTACCGGTGCAACGAACGAACTTGGTTTTAACAAAATGTCTGCAAAAGGCGTTTAAATCATAATAGGGAGGAAATACTAATGACTTTAGATTTCAAGAACAAAAAAGTCTTAGTGATCGGCGACCGCGACGGTATCCCAGGACAAGCCATTGAAGCTTGTATTGAAGGTACCGGAGCTGACGTAATATTCTCATCTACAGAATGTTTCGTCTGAACGGCCGCTGGGGCAATGGACTTAGAAAATCAACGTAGAGTAAAAGAAGCAGCAGAAAACTTCGGAGCAGAGAATGTTGTTGTTCTGATCGGTGCTGCTGAAGGAGAGGCAGCTGGTTTAGCTGCTGAAACTGTCACAAATGGTGACCCTACGTATGCCGGTCCATTGACCAATGAACAGCTAGGTTTAGCTGTATATCACGCTGTAGAGCCAGAATTTAAAGAGGTTGTCGACCCAGATGTTTTTGAAGAGCAAATCGGCATGATGGAAATGGTTTTAGATGTTGATGACATCATAGAAGAAGTATCGGAAATGAGGAATCAATACGCTAAATACTAACTAGTAAAGGAGCGTCTTATGACTAAGTTTAAAGTTGTTCACTACATCAATCAGTTTTATGCTGGGATTGGTGGTGAAGAAAAGGCGGATATCCAACCATTCTCAGAAGCAAAAGTAGTTGGTCCAGGACTTGCTTTTATGAATTCATTTGGTGATGAAGCAGAAATCATCGGCACCGTTGTGTGTGGCGATAGTTTCTTTAATGAGAACTTGGATAGTGCCAAAAAGGATGTATTAGATCGTATCAAACAATTTGAACCAGATATCGTTATTGCAGGACCTGCGTTTAATGCTGGCAGATATGGAATCGCCTGTGGAGAAGTAGCACAAGCAGTGATGACTGAGTTGGGTGTTCCAGCAGTGACCGGAATGTACGAGGAAAACCCTGGTGTTGAAATGTATAAAAGGGGTGCTTATATTGTGCCAACTAGAAATAGTGCGGCGGGTATGAGAAAAGCGGTTCCTGTTATTGCGAATCTTGCGTTGAAATTGTTGAAGAATGAACAAGTTTCACCAGAAGCGGACAGTTACTTTGTTCGTTATCGAAAGAATTTTCAGGATGAAAAGCGCGGTTCAGCTCGAGCCGTGGATATGCTAGTTCGTAAGTTGAAGGACGAAGCGTTTACGACTGAATATCCGATGCCTGAATTTGATAACGTCGCGCCAGCCACCGCGATAAGTGATCTGTCTAAAGCAAGAATAGCTCTTGTGACTTCTGGTGGAATTGTTCCAAAAGGCAATCCAGACCGTATTGAATCCAGTAGTGCTTCAAAGTATGGAACGTATTCAATTGAAAATGTGGATACTTTGAGCGCTGATTCTTACGAAACGGCTCACGGTGGGTATGACCCTGTTTATGCAAATCAAGATCCAAATCGAGTATTGCCATTAGATATAGTGAGAGAAATGGAAAAAGAAGGTGTGATCGGCAGCCTGCATGATTATTTCTATACGACAGTTGGAAATGGAACTGCTGTTGCTAATGCTAAGAAATATGCGGCTGAAATCGCACAAAAATTAGTCGCTGATGGTGTTGATGCAGTCATTCTGACATCCACCTGAGGAACCTGTACGCGTTGCGGTGCAACGATGGTAAAAGAAATTGAAAAAACAGGATTACCTGTGGTTCACATCTGTACAGTCGTTCCTATCTCGCAAACAGTTGGAGCGAATCGTATCGTTCCAGCCATTGCAATCCCTCACCCATTAGGCAATCCAAGCCTAAGCTTGAAGGAAGAGAAAAAACTTCGCCACGGAATTGTCGAGAAAGCCTTAAAGGCAATGACGACCCCTGTAGACGAACAAACAGTCTTTGATTAATTGATGGTTGCCTGGGTGAGGTTTCACTCAGACAACTTAGAACAGAAGAATATCAAAGCTCAAGAAATTGTTTTCATATTTGTGAGAGGAGCTTAAAGAGATGTACGATGTGATTATTATCGGAGGCGGTCCAGCTGGATTAACAGCTGCTTTATATAATGCAAGGGCACGACTTAAAGTTTTACTTTTAGAAAAAACAAAATTAGGCGGACAAATTGTTTCTACGCATGAAATTGCGAACTTCCCAGGATCAATTAAAACCACGGAAAAAGAAACTTCAGGCCCAGAATTGATTAAACGCATGGCGGATCAAGCCCAGCAGTTTGGTGCTGAAATCCAATTGCGCAAAGAAGTAACTGATTTGGATCTTGAAGGCAGCGTCAAAAAGATTAAGTGTAAGGATGGTAGCGTTTACGAGTCTCATGCAGTTATTTGTGCAAATGGTGCATTTCCAAGAGAAATTGGTTGTGCGGGTGAGCGGGAATTAGCTGGTAAAGGTGTTTCTTATTGTGCAACATGTGATGGTGCCTTTTTCGAAGATATGGAAGTATTTGTCATTGGTGGCGGAAACTCAGCGGTGGAAGAAGCGATGTTCATTACGACATTTGCTTGTAAAGTGACGATTATTCAAAATTTAAGTGATCTGACTGCTGATGCGATTGCTGTTGAACAGGTGAAAGCCAATGACAAGATTGATTATATTTTTGACTCGGTTGTAGAAAGTATTGAAGGCGATGGCATGGTAGAAGCTATGACGATCCGAAATACGAAAACCGATGAAGTAACACGCTTTGAAGCGGATGAAGACGATGGTTTATTTGGTATTTTCGTCTTTATCGGAAACGTACCAAGTACGAAACTTTATGAAGGAAAAATTCCATTAAATGAGTATGGCTATATGATTACCGATGATGCAATGTGTACGAAAGTACCAGGCGTTTTTGCGGCAGGGGATATGCGTCCCAAAGTATTGCGTCAAGTCGTAACGGCTACCGGGGATGGGGCAATCGCTGCCTTCTCAGCGCAAAAATATGTAGAAAAAATCAAAAGGGAGGTACCAACGACATGATCGAACTAACTGTCGATAATTTCAGCGCAGAGGTATTAGAGCAAGAATCACCCGTATTAGTAGATTGGTGGGGAGAAACCTGTGAAAACTGCTTAGCCCTTATGCCAGACGTAGAAGAACTTTATGCACAATACAAGGATAGCATTCGTTTCACCAAATTTAATACGTCACAGAAAAAAGTTCGCCGTTTTTGTATCCAACATAAAATACTTGGTCTGCCGGTTATCTCGATTTATCAAAATGGCGAGAAAGTTGATGAAGTAGCGAAAGATGACTGTACCAAAGAATCTATTGAAGCAATGATTCAGAAATACATTTAGGGAGAATGCCCATGAACTATTCGACTTTACGTGGGGCGAGCTATATTTTGGTTCATACACCAGATATGATCGAACATAATGGCACGACCCAAACAACTGAAAAGATCACGACACCAGATAGTCCATATTTGGCGAACCTGTATGATCACCTGCGCAGTTTTGATGAAGTGGTCAATTATGCACCGAATCAGACATTTATCGGAAACATGAGTTATCAAGAATTAAAAGAAATTCCACAACCATGGGTCAATCAACCAATTGAAGGTACGCGTGAAGGCAAATTCGGCGAGATTATGCCGGAATTGGAATTTTATGGCTTGTTGCAGATTGTTGATGTATTTGAGTTAGTCCATTTGGAGGAAAACTTTGCTTTAAAGGTTCGCGAGGCGTTAAGCAGTCATCCTTTGTTTAAACAGGATGTGGAAAAAATTAAAGAAGGAAAAACTCTTGAATGGATTAAAAAGGATATAGCCGAAAATCATGGAGAAGGCCTGTATTATGAGCGTGAATTGGTTGGCTGCGTAAGTCCTGCTCATCAAATTGATGTGAATCTCAATGCCCATGTAATGCTGGAAAATTTGGTAGTTAAGGCAAGCGGTGTGTTCGCGTTACGTCAATTAATCGACAAGCACCAGCTTGATCCAAAAGAAATTGATTATGTGATCGAATGTAGTGAGGAAGCTTGCGGAGATATGAATCAGCGAGGCGGCGGAAACTTCGCCAAATCAATCGCCGAATTATGCGGATGTGAACATGCGACCGGTTCAGATATACGAAGTTTTTGTGCTGGACCAACCCATGCCTTAATTACAGCCGCTTCTCTTGTTGCGGCAGGAACGCACAAAAATGTAGTTTTAGTGGCTGGCGGAGCGACTGCTAAATTAGGAATGAACGGAAAATCCCATGTTGGAAAAGGATTTCCCATTTTAGAAGATGTTCTAGGCGGTTTTGCGGCTTTAATCAGCGAAAATGATGGAATCCATCCGATTTTGCGTCATGATTTGACTGGAAAACATGAAGTTGGCAGCGGATCGAGTCCGCAAGCGGTCACCACTGCCTTGATCGCTAGTGTTTTAGAAAAAGCACAGTTAACGATCAAAGATATTGACGTCTATTCTGTTGAAATGCAAAATCCCGATATCACTAAACCGGCTGGTGCTGGGGATGTCCCGTTGGCCAATCTGAAAATGATTGGGGCAATCGGGGTGTTACGTAAAGATATTGAGAAAAAAGAACTGATGGCCTTTGTTAACGAAAAAGCCCTTGTCGGTTGGGCACCAACCCAAGGTCATATTCCAAGCGGCATTCCGTATTTGGGTTTTGCGGCAGAGGACTTAGCCAGCGGCAACAAAAATCGTGCGATGATTGTTGGGAAAGGTTCACTTTTCTTAGGACGGATGACGAATTTATTTGATGGCGTATCGATTTTACTCGATCGAAACAACGGTAAGTCTTCAGAAGAAAATCAGCAAGATCTAGAAGAACTGGTGAAACGTGAAGTTGCGCAGGCATTGAGAAGTTTTGCTGCCAATCTTTCAGTAGAATAGAGGTGAGTCAATGTCTGATCAAGTAAAACAAACAGTAAAAAAAGTTTTTGAGGATTTAGCGACTAGTTTAGAAACCGGTCGAATGGAGTCGAGAATCAAGATTGGTTTGACCATCGATGGCAGCGAACTTGGCATGGATGTAATGAAGCAGGCAGCGTTAGCTATCAAGAAAAAGAATCTCTTTGATTTAGTCTTGATTGGCAGCAATGTTGATTGGGCAACTGATTTTGACCATTATTCGACCGCAGATTGTCAAAAAGAAGCGGCTGATTTAATGGAGGAACTGTTAGATAGCGGAGAACTCCAAGGCTGTGTAACGTTGCATTATAATTTTCCGATCGGCGTTTCTACGGTTGGGAAAGTAGTCACGCCTGCATTGGGACGTGAACTTTTTATCGCGACCACAACTGGGACAACAAGCGGCAATCGAAATGAAGCGATGGTGTTGAATGCAATTAATGGTATCGCTGTAGCGAAAGCTTGCGGTATCCAGCAACCGTCAATCGGTATTTTAAATATTGAAGGTGCGAAAACGGTTGAACGCTCATTAAATGAACTGCAAGAAAATGGCTACGAACTTACTTTTGGCGAAAGCCAACGAGAAGATGGCGGAAAAGTTCTACGTGGCAATGATTTACTGATGGGGAGTGTCGATGTTGTTGTTTGTGATAGTCTGACTGGAAATATTTTGATGAAGCTTTTCTCAGCTTACTCGAGCGGTGGAAATTATGAAACTTTAGGAGCAGGTTATGGTCCAGGAATAGGTTGTAATTATGATCGCAATATTTGTATTATTTCTCGTGCTAGTGGGGCACCGGTGATTGCTAATGCATTGGAATATGCCTATGAGTTGGCCAAAGGCAAGCTTGCAAAAATCAGTTATACAGAATATCAAAAAGCGGATCAAGCAGGCTTGAAGCAAATTTGTGCTGACTTAACTGCGACACCAGCAACGGAAAAGCAAGAAGTTGAACCGCCGGCTAAAGAAATCGTAACGAGTGAGATCGCAGGAATCGAGATCATGGAATTAGACGATGCAGTGAAGGCTCTGTGGGCTGCTAATATTTATGCCGAAAGTGGAATGGGCTGTACTGGTCCAATCGTGTTAGTCAATGAAAAAAATGTACAAGCTGCACAGGATGAATTAAAAAAAGCGAATTATTTATAAACGGAAGCCAGCTCAATCAATGGGCTGGTTTTTTATTGCTCAATGCGAGAAACAATGGTCGAAGAACCAAAGTCAAAGCATAAAAATATCGGCGACCTGAAGTGAGACTGTGAAAGAAGTAGTCTGCTTAAAAAAATAAGGAGAAATTTGCCAAAATTACTTCTCGAATTTTTGCGGAATTTCAGCACATTTACTAAGAAGCGGCTATTTCTTTTTTGTCGAATCAAAAAATCTCACAACATTTCGAAGCGATGGGTTGCAACCTCAATGAGACGATTAAGATTTAAATGATTCTAAAGAATTACTTTTTGTAAAAAAGTTGAATTCTCCTTGACTCTCCAGTTGCGGAAGACTTTAGACTAGAAAGGTAAGGGGGGAATCAGATGAAACCACTAAGATTAATCGGTCTCACACAAAACAATCTGCAGGATCTCTCATTGGAGATCAAAAAGAACCAGCTGATTGTGTTTACAGGCGTGTCAGGTTCAGGAAAGTCCAGTTTGGTCTTTGACACGATTGCTGCAGAAGCGCAGCGACAAATGAATGCCAACTACTCTGCATTCGTACGGAACCGGATGCCCAAGTTCCTCAAACCGAAAGCGGAGCGAATCGAAAATCTGAATCCAGCGATCGTCATCGATCAAACTCCGCTTGGCGGAAATCAACGTTCTACGGTTGGAACGATTACTGAAACCTATTCGTTGCTTCGTTTATTATACTCGCGAATCGGTCAGCCTCACATTGGATCTGCCAGTCAATTTTCTTTTAATCATCCTCAAGGTATGTGTTTAAAATGTTCTGGATTAGGACGTGTTAATCAAATCAATTTGGACAAATTGATTGATCGGGAAAAATCTTGGAACCAGGGTGCTGTTATGGATACCAGATATGCAGTCGGCAATTGGTACTGGAAACAGTATGCTGCCGCTGATTTTTTTGACAATGATCAACCATTAAAAGAATTGACTACTGCTCAGTGGAATCAATTAATCTATGGGCATCCAGATCAAGAGCCAACACCGGTGAATCCAAAACTAGAAGGAATCTGTAGGAATTACGAACGGATTATTTTGAAACGCGACTTATCAGGCCACAGTAAAATGTATGAGGATAAGATGAAAGAATTACTTTTTGAAGCACCTTGTCCTGACTGTGAAGGGCAACGATTAAACAAAGAAACGTTATCAGTAAAAATCAACGACTGTTCGATTGCTGATTGTGTAGCGATGGATATGAACGATCTGCTTCATTTTCTAGATGAGCTGTACTATCCAGAAGTAAAGGAAGTAATTGATGAACTTAAGCGTCAAGTTCAACGTCTGATTGATATCGGATTGGATTATCTCCAGTTGGATCGGCAGACACCAAGCTTATCAGGTGGGGAAGCGCAGCGAGTAAAATTAGTGAAGTATATGGGTAGTGCCTTGAATGGGCTGTTTTACATTTTTGATGAACCGAGTACTGGAATGCATGCTCGCGACGTTTCACGCATCAATCGACTTCTGCAAGATTTGCGAGATAAGGAAAATACAGTATTTGTCGTGGAACACGACCCTGATGTGATCGCGGTCGCTGATGAAGTGATTGATATCGGACCACTAGCTGGAAAACAAGGTGGGGAAATCGTTTTTCGAGGAGAGTATTCAGCGCTTCTTCGGTCAGATAGTTTAACTGGGAAGGAAATCTGCCAAAGCCTACCAATCAATACCCATCCCCGTAAGTGGCATGAGAAAATGACCATCAAAGAGGCCAACTTGCATAATCTAAAGAATGTGACTGTAGATATTCCTAAACACGTTCTAACAGTGGTGACTGGCGTAGCTGGCTCTGGAAAGTCAACGCTGATTACAAAAGTTCTGCCAGAACAATTTCCAAACGAACTATCTATCATTAATCAAGCGCCAATCAAAGCAACTAACCGAGCGACACCAGCGACATATCTTGGAATCTATGATGAGATTCGCCGAACCTTTGCTAAAGCGAATCATGTTCCAGTTGGTATGTTCAGTTTCAATTCAACGGGGGCTTGTCCGGCATGTCACGGAAAAGGAGAGACGACAGTGGAACTGGTATTCATGGATCCAATCGTGAATGAATGTGAAGCTTGTGGCGGGACGCGCTTCTCTGATGAAGTATTGAGTTATCGTTTGAAAGGATCCACAATTTTAGACGTGCTGGCAATGACACCCAAAGAGCTGCAAGACTTCTATTGCGGTATCGGTAGTAAAAAAATGAACGATAAGCTGCAGGCGATGATTGATACTGGGTTAACGTATCTACCGATCGGACGTACCTTGACCACACTCTCTGGCGGGGAACGACAAAGACTAAAATTAACCAAGGCGATCACGCAAAATGAAACTGTTTTTATTCTTGATGAACCGACGACTGGACTGCATCTATCAGACATCAAAAAGTTAAACGGGCTGTTTCAACGGATGGTGGATAAAGGAAACACATTGATTATCATTGAACATCATAGTGAAATCATTAAGCAAGCCGATTGGATTATTGATATCGGACCAGAGGGCGGTGTGAAGGGCGGCAACGTTGTTTTCAGCGGTGTTCCTGAAGATTTATTAGAAAGCGGAACGATTACGGGTGAGTATTTGAAGAAAAGTAGTGAACAAATCGAGCATGCGATCTCCTGCTAATTCAGCAGGAGATTTTTTAACGCCATCTCACCTGGAGATTTTCAAAATATGAAGGACGTTAGATTAATTTATAGTAGAAAATATTAATAAAAAGAATTGTTTAGATTAATTATTATTTAAAGGCGAAAAGCTCAACAGAGAGTAGGCTCGCTGGCTTTTCTTTCATTTTTTTAAAAGTTGTTGGATAGGTCTTGTCGTCTAAATGACGGGATTTTTTGTTATACTTAAAGGGGGATGATTGTGATGGATCGATTAAAAAACATCTGTTGCTATGCACCCATGATGGTGTATGCAACACCAGAAGTAGAAGCAAAGGTAGATAAGTTATGTTTAGAAATGGTCACATTAGCGACAAAAGGCTGGAGTGTGGACCAGTTATATTATCATGTGTTGAAACATGGCAGTGAGATTGAAGGTGCTGATATGGTGTTGACGGCTGATACTAAAGGATTAGTCATTATCTTCAAGCCAGAGCAAGAGGGGCAGGAGGTGGAAGATTATGTCAGTGAATACGTTTAACTTAAGTATCATTCATCAAAAGATGTGTGATGAGTTTATTGCCGATATATGGATATTCGCTATCCAAAAATGCATGGATTTGCGTGAGGCATTCGTTGCAGCCAGAAAAGATGATCAGCTACAATACTTTTACAAATTGATTGATGAAAATGATGAAATGTCTTTATATGTACATGAAGAATTAGGACTAGATTGCTAGTCCTTTTTTTTGATTTTTTTCGGAAGATAAATATGAGTATACTATAGATAATGAAAAGTTTTGATGTTGCTTATGCCCCGATTAAAGGAGAAAATTTTTATGAGTAAAACGCTCAGATTGCTCTTTCCCCAGTGGCAGGGAGGAAACAACCCAAATTATTATTTTGGTTCTGAACTATTGAGTCATATCGTTCCGCAAGGCAGTCAAGCCGAAATGGTGCGAGTCTCCGTTTACAAGGAGCCTTCACAAGAATTACCGCTTGAACATGGCGTAATCGGTGAAAGCGGATTGTTGAAACAACTGGCAGAAGCGGCTAGGATTTTGGAAGAAAAAGCACCGGAAAAAGTTATCACACTAGGCGGAGATTGTTCGATATCACAGGCACCATTTGATTACTTACATGGGAAATACCCTAATACATTAGGAATTCTTTGGATAGATGCTCACTCTGATATGTCCACGATTAATGACAGCAATCGTGAACATATGATGGTTCTAGGTAATTTATTAGGACATGGCGCACCACAATTTGCGGAAAAAGTTCAGCATCCCTTTAAAGTAGAGCAAGTGATGCTAGCTGGCTTGAAATATGAAGAACTTCGACCCTGCGACCATCAAGTCAATGAGTTACAGATGAATTACCTGACACCCGACAAATTGGCAGCCGATAGTCAAGCGTTGGTCGGTTGGATCAATCAGAACCACATTAAACAGTTAGCGATTCATTTTGATTTGGATGTCCTGTCCCCGCAGGATTTTCGTTCGACTCATCCAGGGAAACCTCATCTAGCAATTGATAAATTTCCTGCACCAGTTGGCACAATGACACTAGATCAAATCACGCGAATCATTCACGATGTTTCTGAAAAGGCTGAAATCGTTGGATTTAGCATTGGGGAACATCTACCGTGGGATGCGATTAACTTGCGGAATGCATTGGCGAGTGTGGAAATATTTAGGGAATAGAAAAAACAGCCAGCAGGTGCTGGCTGTTTGAAACGTTGTAACCATCGTCAACAATGATCATCATTATTGACGATCTCATATTTAATTCCATCTGGATCGTTAAAGAAGAGAGCATAATAGTTTGGTCCATGTTGTGGAAAAATTTGCGGCTTATCTAAGATTTCAGCGCCAAGACCACGCGCTATTTGATACATTCGATCGACTTCGTTTCTAGAGGAGGCTCTAAAAGCAATATGATGAACCGCACCGGGCTTTCTTCTGTGCACAGTTTGATCTTCAAATTGACTTAATGCTGAACAGATACCAAAATCATAGGAACTGTCGAGATATTCAATGACCTGCATATCCAGCTCTTCCAAATAAACATTGATTTTTTTGTTTAAATCAAAACCCAAAGCTTCCATTAATCCATCGTAAAAGGCTTCTACTTTATTAACATCTTTCACCGTTACCTGCAAATGATCGACTTTCATTGGTAATGCCATCATTCTTCCCCCATTCTAGTAAAACCAGTTATATTTTCCAGTAAGTAGTGCCATCCACCGTACGACCTAAAATTCCATATTCAATGAGGTAGCGTCTGATCGTTACATAATCATCGAACATTTTCGAAATAATCGTATTGATTTCTTTTTCTGTATATTGTTTTTCAGGAACAAAGTTTTCTGCCAGTTTTTGAATCAGAATAATCCGCTTTTTTTCTTTTTTCGGGATTTGAGTGGCTTTCCCATTAGCATCAAGAAAAACGCTGAAGACTTTGTCTCTTTCTTTTTTGCTGGATACAAACCGTTCATCGGAATCGATTAAGGAGTTTGCGATAAAATCACTTTGTTCCTTTTCGTCGATCAATTCCAATAAGGCCAAAAGAATTTTTGCCTGACGTTTCTTTTCTTTAAATTTGAAACGATGATTTCTTACTGCAGATGTCGTAATGTTCAGTTGATTGGCTATTTCCTGATCCTCGAATCCTTTGGAAAACAGAGTCAAAAAGTTCTTTTGTGTCTCGCTTAAGCCGGTTTGATTCTTATCAAGAGTCAGCAGTGCATCAAAAGGCCCATTGTGTTCGTGTTTTAAATGATAGATCATCGCGCCTTCCGCTCGTGCTAATTGGCTGTTTGATTCGCTGATGGGGTAGACGAAACGATCGTCAAACGTTTGATCACAATACAGACACTGAAAAAGAAATTCCCCTTTTTTGGCATAGCCTTTTTTTATTTCCTTGATTGTTAATTCACTCTCCATACGATCTCCTCCTGTATATATGCTAACATAATTAAAAAATGTTTGCAAATTTGGTTGCAAATTTAAAATTGTTGCTACTGGTCTATGATTCACTTTTTCTTGACCTTCACGCAACGTCAACCATTATCATATAAGCAAGGAGGTTAGATCATGAATAAGATAAATGTTACGATGATTGATTCGTTGTCTTTTTACAAAAGATGTCTGAAAGAAAAGGTAGATGAAAATGCTTTTCGGTATGAAATCATGCAGCCGTTTGAACCAATGTGGCGGTACTTAAACGCACCGCTTACTCCAAAAACACCTGGTGGATATGATGTAGTGATGGCTTCAGAGATGTTAGGCATTTGGACTCCGCGAAAAAGTGTTGATCAAATTCAAACAAAAATAGATCTGTTAGAGAAGACGAAGATTTTTTCCGAGTATAAGCAAGTGATTGCTAATGGTGCGCAACTTTTTAGTGACATTGGTTATGATATTCCTGTGAATGATTTTACTGTCGCTGTTTTATTGGGAGATTCAGACAATAGTGTATTGATGGCGAGTGAAGGATACAGTGGCTTTGGTGGGATACCAGGTTTTATGTTTTTGATTGTTGTACCAAATGAGTTTAATCGAACGCGTTTAAAATCTGCATTAGCACATGAGTTTAATCATAATGTGCGATTTACTTATGAACCATTTAATCATGGTGATGTAAGTGTTGAGGATTATTTGGTGATTGAGGGATTAGCAGAAGTTTTCGCTGAGGAATTATATGGAGTTGAATCCCGTGGCCCTTGGGTACAAGACTACGATAAGGAGAAGATGGATTATACGATTGAAGTAATGAAGGATGGTCGTGAAGCACGTGGTTTTGATCAAGTCTCGGCTTATATGTATGGGGATGAAGTCGCTAAGGAGCAGGGGTACGCGCCTGTTGGACTTTCAAGAAATGCTGGCTACACAGTTGGATACCATCTCGTAAAAGCCTATTTGAAAAATACTGGGAAATCAATTGCGGAGGCGACATTAACTCCGAGCCGAACGCTTGTTAAAGAATCAAAAATATTTGAATAGAATCAAATAAGCCCATTTTTCTTGGGCTTATAGACTAATAATAGGTTTTTCTAATAATCATTGTTTTGGGTTTTTATTAAGTATTCACGAATGCCATTTTCATCCTCTTGTTGATAAGAATAGTCAAAATGGTTTGCAGTAAATACTGCCAAAGTATGGAATAACTCACACGCAACAAACATAGCACACCAAATATTCTCCGTCTCGGTATTTGAATAAGTGGCACAATACTGTTCATACAAATCTTTCGGTAAAAAACGTTTATAGTATTTACCCATTTTTCCAGAGGACACACTAAAACTATTTTTAATGCCGATAAACCAATCAATCATGTCATGAAGCTCTTTTCGAACGACAGTATTATACATCATCAGAGCGTAAGGAAGTTGGTCGCGTGCAATTCCTTTGGCAACATTTTGTAAACACCACCAAAAATTATTACAACACGATTCAAATTCAATTTTGGTTGGAGGTGTTATGAGGTAGTCCTTGTCTGAGGCGGGTGGAAAGGCTGGTAGCAGATCATCCTTATCAAGCAAAGGTACTGTCAGACTATCCTTACTAAAGGATTCAAGTAGTGGAATCGGAATAAGAGTCAAATCAAGTCGATTGCCATCAGAAAAGAGCATCATCCAATTAAAGTGTCCTAATCCACTGGGGGAGCGCATTGTTTCAGGCGTTTGCAGAATCAAACGTTCTCCGAAACTATCGATCCATTCAGGATCCCTTTTGAAGGATTCGAGTTCTGTTACTACATAGACAATATCATAATCTTGATAGATATCTGTTGGGACGTTCTTATTGGCACGAGAACCATTTAAAAATACCGCGCGAATGCGATCGTCTTTTTTTGCTGTTTCGAGGATAATGTGGTACATTTCTTTTTCGCTTCTCATGAGGAATCATTCCTTTCGGAAACTATCTTTTTTTAGTATACCAAGTTTTATAAAGAAAGTAGGATGCTTTATTAAATACACAGAAGTTTAATTTAGTCGGCATTTTTTACAAGAAGAGTATGCTATACTTTTAGTAATTGAATGACACTAGGGGTGCTTTTGAAGCTGAGATTATACCCATTGAACCTGAAGCAGTTAGGACTGACGCAGGGAATGTGTAATGGTTTATAAATTTGTACCCGATCGCTTTTTTGTGGTCGGGCTTTCTTATGTATGAATTTCCAAACATAAAAGCCTCCTTTTCATTCTAAATAGGGATAAAGGAGGTTTTTTGTTGCGTTAGAGAAAAAATGTCACTTTTATAGTTTAAGTTGGATGCTGTTTAATCATTTTTTGAAAAGGAGAAATTAAATGACGTTTACGAAGTTAGCAAGAGAAGAAGCGGCAGTATTTTGGGATGGAAGCTTTTCGCATCCGTTTATTCAATCGTTAGCAGCAGGAGATTTAGCCCCAGAGATTTTTCGCTATTATTTACTGCAAGATCGGTACTATCTTGAACATTTCAGTAAGCTTTACCATTATATTGCTGAGCAAACTGATGATAAAGAAATTCAGGCTCAGTTAAACGAAAATGCCAAGAATCTTGAATTGGGTGAGCTAGCAATCCGAGGTGAATTTTTCACTGAATTAGCTATTACTGAAAAGGAGATAGCCGAAACGCCGATAGCCCCAACAGCGTATAATTACGTTTCACATATGTACCGACAGCTGATTGATGGTACACCAAAGACAGCTATTGCTGGAATGTTACCTTGCGCATGGTTATATCAGGAGATTGGTGTACGCTTAATTGAGATGGGTTCTCCCAACCCGTTATATCAGCGATGGATTAAGACATATGCAGGGGAAGAAGCTGTGCAAGGAATTGAAAAGGAGCGTGCACTGTTAGATCGTTTATATCAAGAAAGCGGAAAAGATGAGCAGCGAAAAATGATGGAAGCATTCGTTATTAGCAGTAAAATGGAGTATGATTTTTGGGAAATGGCTCTCACTTTAGAAAAATGGTGATAGCAAAACTCGGGATCGTTCATAGTGAACGGTCTTTTTTGTTTGAAAACGATTGACAGACATTCTTTGTGTTCTATAAAACAAAAATTAACACTTGCATTATTAGGAGGGACTAACAATGGTTTCGGGAGCAGAAATGGTTGTAAAAGCATTTATCCAAGAGAATGTTGAGGTATTTTTGCTTATCCTGGTGGACAGGCAATTGATTCATTTGATGCCCTTTATTAATGGGTTAAATTGAAAGAACACCTGAGTAATCATCCTTTTATGAAATAAGGACAATCATTCAGGTGCTTTTTAATCCATTTTTATTCTCTTTAAATACTTACTTAAAGATTTCAATAGAATCTTCGCTTTTTTAGGATTATTTCCATTTGTTGTTATGGCGATCCCGAAATCTCTTTCCTTCATGAATGCCATATTAAAAAAATTACTGTTGTCTTGATTCGTTGTATCGTTTACGAGTTGACGTGGGGTGGTTTCATTTAAAATCGCATGATTGACCGCGTCATTATCTGTACAAATAAAAATAACTTGAAAATTACTAGTATCTCCGTATTGAAAAGATCGTTCGCGCAATAAGACTGTACCGTTCTTTTTTCATTTAATAAGGTGTCTGAGAAGCTTGGTGAAATAACTGTTGGTTTCGCTCCCGCCTCGATCAATGCAGACACTTTTCTAGTGGCTATTTTCCCACCGCCAACAACGAGAATTGAGAATTGTTTAATATCAACTAAAATTGGATACATTCTTCTAGCTCCTTAGCAATCTAATTATAGTGAGTGCTTATCGTTATTTTGTTGAGAGAGAGTCGTTAGACGTTTCTTTTGCTCCAAGCGAAAATAAATAAAATTTGAAAGAAGGCCAAAGAAGACAGGCCCCAACAGTAAAGTAGAAAAATTTACGTAATTCCCTAATTTAAGAGGTTCATAAATTTGAAAAGCAATGGCTACAAATATACATATGCAGACACTGATAGAAAGCGAGTAATTAAGACCGCTATTTTTAATCAATAAAGTTTCCTTTGAAATAATTTTCTTTTTTAAAGAAAAAGGAAAGCTGGCAGCAACAATAAAGTAAGGGATTGCTCGGGAAACGTTTGTCATATAGGTCAATTGATTAAATAATTCAGACAGAAAAGTATTGCTGAATGAGAGTAGTCCGATAAACAGGGAGATAAGGATTGCCTGAATCCACAACGCATTTTCTGGCATATCGTTCTCATTTAAAGCAGAGAACCTTGGCCAAAAGAACTTAGGCGTACTTTTGATCAAACTCTTTAATGGACCATAACTGATGGAACTAAGCAGACTCAAATAGGCAAGACCCATAGTCAGTGCAGTATAGCGAATAAAAAGCTGAACCAATAAATGCGTGTGGTCTGCGGATAGCTTAAAGACGGTGCCTAATGATAGAGCCAACTGCTCCATGACGCCATACATTAGATTTCCAAGATGCAAAGAAGTTGTACCTCGAATGGTGCCAATGTTATTTGCACAACTCCACAGGATAATGCCACTGACATAGAGTAGCAATACAACAAATGAACTGATGATAACTGCTCGAGGAAACCTCTTGCGGCTTTTTTTTGTCTTATCAGCAAGACTAGCAATAGTATCCAGTCCACCGAAAGCTGTGATCGAAAAAATAAAGAAGGGCAGTTGAGATAATAGTCGGTTTGAAGAACCTTGAAAAAAGCTAGTAACAGATAGGCTATGATTGATATTTCCAATTACTTGTTCAGGATTTTTAGTAATTAGCAATAAGTTGCCAATAGTAGAAAGGAGTAAAAGCCCTACCATGGCATACCCGCTAATGTGTAGAAATCTGAAGATAACTTGAAATCCTCGTTTGTTCATCCAGGTAATAAATAGTACCGAAAAAATTGAAAACACGGCTAGCCAAATTTGTGGCGAAATACCTAGCCAATCGATTGTGCCAGTAATATCTTTTCCGAAAATAAGGATAGAAATTGGAATCAACAGTTTCATAAATAGGCTGATCATCCAAATAAAGTAACTACTATACCAAAGGAAGACAGTGGTGAAGGCTGCCTTAGGAGATAGAGACTCTTTTAACCAATCATATATTGCTCCCGAACGATGAGCATATTTTTTGGTATATTGAGCAACAATCAGCGCATAAGGGATAAAGTAAAATAACGCGCTGATAAAAAACCAAATAAGTGATTGACTTCCCAGCATAAAGAAAGCAGAGATCATGCTGGAAAATGAATACACAGTAGTGGTAATGATCAAAATTAAATTCTGAGAAGCGTTCTCTTTTTTCATCATCTGCTCCTAGCGTCCTTTTCTCCTATCTTATTTTCTTTCAAAAAAAAAGACAAGATGACTTAGGATGGTAAAAAATTGTTTGTTCATAAAAATGAGAGAATGGAAATTGACTAAAAGCTTGTTAAATCAACATTTATCATTCATCTGGTAGAGTCAATAACAATATCTTGCTTTGTTTTTACGAGAAATAACAAATTTTGGCTCAACTTACTTGATCAAATTGAATTTTGTTAATTTGTAAATGAGACTTTAATAAATTCCGTTCAATAAAAGGAACTAAAGGATGATGTAGTAGGGATTAGGCTGGTATTTTATTATAATATTTTGCCCATTCGCTATAAAAAATAGCACAATGCGGCTGAGTTCCCTTGAAAGAACCAGTATCTATGTAAACGTTTGCTATAATAAATGAAAACTAAATAAAGTAATCACTGTGTAAGGGAATGAGGTGAGAATCCTCAACAGCCCCTTTCTACTGTATATGCGGATGAACTCTCAACAGCCACTCTTCGGGAAGGCGAGATAGTAAGGAGATGCAAAGTCAGGATACCTTATATAGAGATTAAGAAATAATTGGATTGGGAAGGTTATTTTGCTGGTTGTCTGTATCTTTTTTGGACAAATAAAACACGGCGAGACCACTTTCGGTCTCGCCGTGTTTATTTTTAAGGAGGGAATTATGATGAAGTACTCTACAAAGAAATTAGCAACATTAGCAATACTCTTGGCTCTCTGTGTGATCGGTGCAAATATCAAAATTCTAGGTTCCATTGCCCTGGATTCTTTTCCAGCCTTTATTGGTGCGATTATTCTTGGACCTGTTGCAGGCGCATTTTTAGGATTTTTCGGACACATGATTTCTGCCTTACTATCTGGTTTTCCAAATACGCTGCCGATCCATTTGATTATTGCGATCTTGATGGCAGTCTGCATGTTTTTCTATAGCTGGACGCGTAAAAAATTGTCAAAAAATAAAGTGGTTGCATCGATTGTTTCTATGTTAGTAGGTTATACGATCAATGTACCCCTTGATTTGTTATTACTTTACCCACTAATGGGTCCGGTTGTTTTTATGCTTTTTGTCCCTTTAACACTTGCCACAGTAGTTAACTTGTGCTTATCCGAGGTTGTTATTTTAGGCATTCCACAAAAATATAAAGAAGCAATTTTTCTAAAATAAAGAAGAAGCGGAGCCATAATTATGACGGTCAAACATGGTGGGAATATTCAGGAAATTAGTGAAGTTTATCAAAAGGGTAAGGAACGGTTAATTGATTTTAGTGCAAATATTAATCCCTTGGGTATTCCCGAAGGCGTTGAACGAGTGATCGCGAATAGTATTACACAATTGATACATTATCCCGATAGTCGTTACCAAACACTGATTCGATCAATTGCCAATTTTCATGAAATTTCAGAAGCGTTTATCTACCCATCTAACGGAGCGGCTGAAGCTATTTTTATGTTAGGAAGCACATTAAAGGTGAATAAACTTCTTTTGTTGGCGCCGACTTTTGGAGAATACGAGGCAGCGTTTAGTCAATCAGGGACAGAATTTTGTTATTTCTATTTAGAAGAGCGAAATTTTAAATGGTCGGTTACGGAACTGATTCAGGTAGCAGAAACGCAAAAGGTTGATGGTATTTGCCTTTGTAACCCCAATAATCCAGTCGGACAAATTCTTTCTAAAAGGGAACTTGATAAATTATTCGAATTTTGTTGTAAAAACGAAGTGGTACTTATTCTAGATGAAGCCTTTGTAGATTTTACAAAGGAGGAAAACTCGCTCATTTCGTCAATCAATGATTATCCCAATTTATATATTTTACGTTCACTAACTAAAATGTTTGCGATTCCTGGATTACGTTTAGGGTATTTATTGACGAGCAATTTATCCACTTTACGTGCAATTAAAAAGAGGTCAATTCCTTGGCATATTAATACATTTGCGGATTTAGCAGGCAGACAAGCGCTAAAGGAACATAGCTTTATTGAGGAGAGTCAGCGATATATTCAGAAAGAGCGTCTTTTTTTAGAAAAGGGTTTATCTGCTTTTGAAGAGATAGAACTTTTTCCAAGTCAAACAAATTTTTTATTCTTTCGTTATCTAGGCAGCGGATGTCTGTATAAAAGCTTGATTCATAAAAACATAGTGATTCGGGATTGCAGTGATTTTAAAGGATTAACTAAAAAGTACTATCGCATTGCGGTTAAATCCAGAACGGAGAATCAAGTGCTTTTGAATGCATTGGAGGGGATTTTATGAAGGCGGTTGCTTCTTGTCCAGGCTCCTGTGGGGAACTCATTCAAGGATGGTTGGGTGATTCACAAAAATTAGTCAGTTATGGAATTAATCGTTTTTCCATGGCTGAAGTAAGTTTAAAAGAAACCTCCAAAACGGGTCATTTAAAAGCCGAAGAAGCTTTGCGACGAACATTGACTTGTTTTGATCTTCCGAGCGAAGTAAGTTCGAGGCTTTCACTTACAATAAATTCAGATTTACCAGTAGCCAAAGGAATGGCAAGCAGTACAGCTGATATTGCTGCAACCTGTCAGGCTGTTGCGGCGTTTTTTGGAAAGCAGATTTCAAGAGATCAGATAATAGAGATTTGTTTGGCAATCGAACGAACGGACAGTATTCTTTTTCCAACGCTTACCTTATTTGAGCAAAGAACGGGTTCCATTAGGGAACAAAGCGGCTGGGCTCCTTTGTTCTATGTGCTTGTACTTGAACCGAATGAAACTCTAACAACAGAGGTTTTTCATTCTACTGAAACCGACCGATTGTTCTATCAACAACGCAAGCAATTTATTGAGGTCCACCAACGTTATCAACATGCGGTAAAAAAACAATCTTTAAAATTTCTTGGTGAGGCAGCAACTCAAAGCGCTGTTTTGAATCAAAATATCTTACCCAAACCATATTTCTCTGAATTATTAAAGTTTCAGCAATATTTTAAATGGCTGGGTATTAATGTCGCACATAGTGGTTCGGTCGTTGGAATCATGCTGGAAACAGTTGAAGAAATAAAAGAGGCAATGCGAGTGATTCAACGGTCTAAACTCAGCGAATGGTATTCAAAGATAAGTGTACATCATAGCTTTTACGGAGGAGTACAGCTGTTAGAGGTGGGGAGAAACAATGAAAAAATTAATGGTTGCCGCAGTATCCAGCGGGTCGGGGAAAACGACGATAGCACTTGGCTTGATGAAACTCTTGCAAAAGCAGGGGTACAAAATTCAGCCCTATAAGGTTGGCCCTGATTATGTAGATACAGAATACCATACTCGTATCACAGGAAAACATTCACGAAATCTAGATATGTTTTTAGTCCCAAATACCGATTGTTTACGATCGCTATTTGAAAAAGAAGCGCATCAAGCAGATATATGTGTAATAGAAGGGGTGATGGGTCTTTTTGACGGTTTAGGTGTTGATAAGGACTATTGTTCAAGTGCAGGAATAGCGAAATTGTTGAATTGTCCAGTACTGTTAGTAGTGGATGGTCAATCGGCCTCAACATCTGTAGCAGCTGTTGTAAAGGGCTTTGCAAATTTTGATCCTGAGGTCAATATTTGTGGAGTGTTAATTAATAAGGTGGCTTCCGAAACACACTATCAATTGATAAGAAAAGCGGTTGAAAAATATACGGATATTCCTGTTTTCGGCTATTTAAAGCGTGAGAAAGGAGCAGAACTTCCTTCTAGACAACTCGGACTGATCCCTGATAGAGAAAGTAAGGATGCTACCCAAAAAATACAAAAAATATCTGAATCATTAGAAAAAACTTTTGATTTTAAACGATTAGTAGAATCCTTGCCGGAAGAAGAACTTTCATATAAGGCACCGAAATATCCTCACTATCCTAAAATTACACTAGCTTATGCGCTAGATGAGGCATTCCATTTTTATTATCAAGATAATCTCGAATTGCTGTCTGAATATGGAGTAGAATTGATTTCCTTTAGCCCAATCAGAGATCGTGAGTTGCCAAGTGCAGACTTGTACTATTTTGGTGGTGGATATCCTGAAGAGTTTGCGGAACGACTCGCTGAAAATTCTTCGATGCGACAAAGTATTAAGGATAAGCATGAGCAGGAAGCATTTATCCTAGCTGAGTGTGGGGGGCTGATGTACTTAGGTTCTTCATTTAAAAGTGGAAATGAGTTCTATCCGATGGTGGGGATTTTTGAAGGAGTCAGTGAGATGTCTTCTGGACTCAGAAAATTTGGCTATTGTTACGGAGAAATTGAAAGAGATACTCTGATCGGGAAAAAGGGGACGGTTGTTGTTGGGCACGAATTTCACCATTCTGTCTTCAATAGTCAGGAACCTACTGTCTTGAAAATGACAAAAAAAAGAGATGGAGAAGTCATCAAGGAATGGGCAGGTGGCTATCAAAAGAAAAATACTTTTGGGAGTTATCTACATCTCCATTTCTATCAAAACGAGAGCTTTCTACAGAATTTATTACAACAAGTGAGGAATGATCTATGACTATTTGGATTGTTACTGCATTTCTGTTAGATCTGTTGATCGGCGATCCTTATAATTGGCCCCATCCAATTAAGAGTATCGGTAATTTCATTGATTGGTTTCAGCAAAGATATACGCAAACAAAAAGTGAAAATGAAAAATATCGTTGGGGCATCCTGTTGTTTTTAGTTACGGTTTTCGGTACTGGTTTGATCACGTATTTCATTCTCAAAATAAGTTTTCTAATTCATCCTTTTTTCGGGACATTTTGCTATGTATATTTAGCCTACACAACATTGGCAACTAAAAGTTTGTCTTTGGAAGGGAAAAAAGTGTATCAGAAATTGACATTAGATACTTTAAATAGCGCCCGAAAACAAGTTGCGATGATTGTAGGTAGAGATACTAGTGAGTTAACGGAAGAAGAAATCACAAAAGCGACAATCGAAACAGTTGCTGAAAACACCAGTGATGGGGTCGTAGCGCCGTTACTCTATCTATTTATTGGGGGACCAGTATTAGCAATGATGTACAAAGCTGTCAATACACTCGATTCAATGGTTGGCTATGTGACTCCAAAGTACCAAGCAATTGGTTGGTTCTCAGCAAAAATGGATGATTTATGGAATTTTATCCCTGCCCGATTAACTTGGCTATTTTTATTAGCTTCGGCCAAATTGCTGAACTTAAATGTGGCGAATGCTTGGGCAGTTGGTAAAAAGGATTGCCGCAAGCATAAAAGCCCAAACAGCGGTTTTCCTGAATCTATTGTTGCTGGTGCTTTAGGAATACAGCTAGGTGGAACACATTGTTATCATGGCGTCGAAATTTATAAACCAACCATTGGTGTAACACTTCGTTCGGCAGAACCTAGGGATATTTTGATTACAAATACGTTGCTATATGTAACGTCAATTTTAAGTCTAAGCATTTTCAGCAGTATAGCAATTTTCTTTACCTATTACTTATTTTGAGAAGAGGGAAACGTGTGGACTATATAAGAGATCCTCAGTTAATTGAATCAAAGAGTTTTACGATCATTCAAAGAATAATTGATCAAGATTTTCCTGACTTTGTTTACTCTTGCCCAGAGGAGGAAATGATTATAAAACGCGTCATTCATACGAGTGCTGATTTTGACTATTTAAAAAATCTCGTTTTTACCAATGATGTTATCACAGAGCTGAAAGATTTTTTCTTAACAGGAAACGGAACAATTTTTACTGACACAACAATGGCGTTAAGTGGAATAAATAAGCGTGTATTAGACAAGTTAACTATTCGTTATGAATGTTACATAGCCGATCCTAAAATATCTGAGCAGGCTAAAAGCAAAGGAATGACTCGTTCAATGGCAGGAATCGAACACGCCGCAAAAAAAGACGGGCCAAAACTATTTGTTATCGGGAATGCACCAACAGCCATTTTTAAATTATTAGAGCTCATCGAAAAAGGAGAGTTAGATGCCGCGGCGGTAATTGGTGTTCCTGTTGGTTTTGTCGGTGCTGCTGAATCAAAGGAGGCATTATTTGAAAGTGATGTTCCAGCGATAGTAGCTAGAGGACGAAAAGGTGGCAGTAATGTTGCGGCTGCCATTATCAATGCCCTATTGTATCAGTTAGTAGAAAGGGAAAACTAATGGGGGAATTTGTCTTTTATAATGGGAAAAAGTTACGTAAGGGCTATACGACAGGATCATGTGCAACTGCGGCAGCAAGTGCAGCAGCCTATTTTCTTTTTCACGATAAAGCTTACGAAGAAATCAAAATTGAGCTTCCAAATAAAGAAAAGATAATGATTCCAATTCATTCCATAGAAGTGAAGAAGGATGGCTGTCAAGCGTTTGTTGTTAAAGATGGTGGGGATGATGTGGATGCTACTGATGGCATGCTCATTGGTGTAGAAGTCACTCGTAATACGACCAATCAACTAATCATTGAGGGGGGAGTAGGGATCGGTCGAGTCACTGAAATTGGCTTGCAATTACCTGTTGGTGAAGCCGCAATCAACTCAGTTCCAAGAAAGATGATTGAAAGATCGGTACGAAAAATAATTGGCTCGAACATTGGAGCAAGAATTACTGTTTTTGCCCCAGAGGGAGAAGAGATTGCAAAACAAACGATGAATCGTCGGTTAGGTATTCAAGGTGGAATTTCAATTTTAGGTACGACAGGTATTGTCACTCCTATGTCTGAAGAAGGCTGGAAACAATCAATCTCCCTGGAATTAGAGATGAAAAAAAGTCAAGGGTATAACTCTGTAATCTTATGTCCAGGTAATTATGGTGAGACCTTTGCTTTAAAGACATTAAAGCTAAATGAAACACGCATTGTATCTATGAGTAATTTTGTCGGATACGTATTAAAGGAAATACAACGACTAAAATTTGAAAAAGTACTGATGGTTGGACATCTAGGGAAATTGATCAAAGTTTCTGCGGGAATCTTTTCAACACATAGCAGGGATGCCGATGCACGAGCAGAGATTTTAGTGGCCAATCTAGCGCTATTAGGAATGCCTGTGACTCAGCTGCAACAAATTGAACAATGTTTAACGACTGAGGCGGCTGGAGAAATTATTGCTCAAGCAGGGTATGAGGCAGTTTATCAAATTATTGCACAAAAAGTGAAAAAACGTTCTGAAGGACTATTAAAATATCGTAAGCCTGAACCATCCATTGAAGTCGTTTTATTTTCTTCTCAACGAGGATACTTAGCGTCAACCAAATCTTTGGAACTGTTGAAGGAGGAATGGAAATGATCACTGTCGTTGGGATTGGTCCGGGCGGAACGCAAGATTATCTCTTTAACAAAGCTCAATCTGCAATTGAGGCAGCAGACAAAATTATTGGAAGCAAACGGCAATTGAAGCTTGTTCCGATCAAGAAAAAGAAAAATTGTCAGATACTCCCAAGTAAATTAGAGGACCTATTGATACTTTTAAATGATTACCAAGACGACAATCTCGTGCTATTGGCTTCGGGAGATCCACTGACTTACGGAATTGGAAAATGGCTGATTCAGCGATTTCCAGCAGAAAAATTAACAATTCTTCCCGGAATTAGTTCTTTGCAGTACTTGTTCAATCGCATAGATATTCCCATGGAAGATTGTTTTATTACTAGCAGTCATGGCAGAATTCCTGACTATTCGATGATTTTCAACTTACCTAAAGTCGGAATTGTAACCGATAAAACAATAGGACCTTATCAATTAGCACAGGAATCAATAAAGTATCCTAAACACGCAATTTTTTATATTGGTGAGAATCTTAGTTATACCGATGAAAAAATCAGATGCTACAAGGCTTCTGATGTGCCAGATGAAGACTATCAAATGAATGCAGTGGTGATAATTAATGAAGGATGATTGTTTCATTCGCGGAAGTGTTCCAATGACAAAAGAAGAGATACGAACAGTTAGTTTAGCAAAGTTACAGTTGGGAGAAGCAGAGACCTTTTTAGATATAGGGACAGGAACAGGCACAATGGCGATTGAAGCTGCTTATTCATACCCTAACTTAAAGGTTACGACAATTGATTCAAATCAAACTGCTCTTGATATATTGAAGAAAAATCAAAATAAATTTCAATTGACTAATATAAAGAGTGTCCTAGGGAAGGCTCCTATTAATTTAACTGAGAGATTCGATGCTATTTTTGTTGGTGGAACAGGAGGAAACTTGTCGGAAATTTTAGAATGGAGTTTTCGACGACTACAAACGGGAGGACGTTTAGTACTAAATTTTATTTTAATCGAACACGCGATCGAAGCGACTAAGTGGCTGGAGAACAATAATCATTTATATCAAGCCATTCAGCTTCAAGTCGGTCATTATACGAAATTAGGTCAAGGCCATTATTTTAAAGGGCAAAACCCAGTGATTATTATTGAATCGAGAAAAGAGGGATAACCATATGGCAAAAGTACATTTCGTGGGTGCCGGACCAGGAGAGCCGGAATTGATTACATTTAAAGGATACCAGTTGCTTAAATCAGCCGACTGTGTCATTTATGCAGGTTCATTAGTAAATCCGGAGCTTCTAAATTATTGTTCCTCCGATTGTCAACTATTCAATAGTGCCACCATGAACTTAACGGAGATTATTGATGAAATGGAACGAGGTGTAAAGGCGAATAAAGAAGTTGTCCGCTTGCAAACGGGAGATTTTTCCATCTATGGATCAATTCGAGAGCAAATCGAAGAATTAAAAAAACGCAAAATTGAATTTACTTGTACGCCAGGTGTTAGTTCATTTTTAGGTGCGGCGTCAAGTTTAGGTGTAGAATATACCGTTCCAGAAATTTCTCAAAGTGTAATTATCACACGAATGGCGGGAAGGACGCCTGTGCCAGAAAGAGAGAGTTTACGTTCTTTTGCGCAACATCAAACTTCAATGGTCATTTTTCTCTCGATTCAAGGGATAGAGAGAGTAGTTGAGGAGCTGCTTGCTGGGGGCTATCAAATGAAAACCCCTGTAGCAGTTATTTATAAAGCGACCTGGCCCGAAGAAAAGAAAATTTATGGCACATTAGAAAATATTACAAAAAAAATTGAAGAGACAGATATTACGAAAACGGCGCTGATTATGGTGGGGGATTTCTTAGGAAATGAGTTTTATTACTCTAAACTCTATGATGCATCATTTGCGCATGAATATCGAAATGAGAAAAGCGATGAATAAGCGAGCAATTATAGCCATCACTTCATCGGGAATTAAATTAGCTCGAGAATTACGGGATAGTTGGGATAAAAGTGCGCCTATTTTTGTACCTGAGAATAAAGCTGAAACGGATCTATTGGTTCTTCCTACAGAGAAAGTTTTATCAGGTATTCACGCTCTTTTTTCACAATACGAGGCACTGATTTGCATCATGGCAATGGGAATTGTAGTTCGCAGCGTTGCTGGTGTGTTAGAGGACAAGCGAAAAGATCCTGCAGTAATAGTTATTGATGAGAAAGGCAGACATACAATCAGCCTATTATCTGGGCATATTGGAGGAGGAAATCAACTGACCCTTGAAATTGCCGAAAAATTAAATAGCTGTCCAGTAATAACTACAGCGACAGATGTGCAAGAAGTAACGGCTTTGGATTTACTGAGTAAAGAAATTAATGGCTGGTATGACAATTTTGATGAGACAACAAAAAAAGTTAACGGCCTTCTAGCCGACCATCAAAAGGTAGGCTTAATACAACATGAAGAATGGATCAAAGATTTTCGAGGGTTAACTCTAATGGAGGCTAGTGACTCAGTGGACGACTTTCAAGCTGTGCTGCTTATTTCAGATAAAAAGGAGCAACTTTTTTCTGAAAAAATTATTCAAGTAGTTCCTCGAAGATATGTATTAGGGATTGGGGCAAGAAAAGCACTTGCTTTTCCAATTATTAAGCAAGAGTATCTTAATTTTTGTGATTTAAACAATGTTCATTATCGAAGTATAAAAGAAATTGTCAGTATTGAATTGAAAAAAAATGAAGCGGGCATACGCCAATTGGCCGAATGGCTTAATGTACCATTTACAACTTATACTTCAAAAGAATTATCAGCTGTTTCAAAAAAATATCCTCAATCAGATTTCGTAAAAAAAATAACTGGTGTAGGTAGTGTGAGTTTGGCAGCAGCAGATTTAGCAAGTAATGGACAAGTGGTGACGAAACGTTATGCCGGCCAAGGCGTCACCTTTGCATTGGGAAGGAATGAGGACGACACATGTTGTACGTGGTGGGATTAGGGCCAGGTGAAAAAGGAAAAATGTCGCTTGAAGCGATGGAGGTCATCCGTAAAGTAGAAGTAATTGTGGGGTACACCACATATGTCCGATTAATTCACGAATTAGTCAGTGGAAAAGAAATAATCAGTACCGGAATGAAACAAGAAATCGATCGATGTAAAAAAGCGATTGAGGTAGCAAAAGAAGGAAAAAATGTTGCTGTAATTTCAAGTGGTGATGCAGGTGTGTATGGTATGGCAGGTTTGGTCTTGGAACTTTTAAGTCAAACGAATGATGAAATTAATGTCAAAATTGTTCCAGGAATTACCGCTAGTATTGCAGGTGCAGCGTTATTAGGCGCTCCTTTAATGAATGACTTTTGTCATATCAGTCTTAGCGATTTGATGACGCCTTGGGAAATGATTGAAAAACGACTGCATGCTGCCGCTAGTGCGGATTTTGTCATTTGTTTATACAACCCTAGAAGTAAAGGTAGACCTAATCATTTAACCAAGGCATTAGAAATCATTCAACAATATAAACCAAAAGAGACCATTCTTGGATTAGCGAAGGATATTGGACGAAAAAAGGAAAAAGCCATTCTTACAACAATGGCACAATTAGATGAAACAATGGTGGATATGACAACCGTTGTTTTAGTAGGAAACAAGGAAACCTATATTCACAATGAACGGATGATTACTCCCCGAGGGTACCAATTATGATTTTACTTTTGGGAGGGACCTCTGATAGCCAAAATATTGCAAAAGCATTCAATAAGAATGATATAAACTTCTATCTGTCCGTCGTTTCAGATTATGGTGAAAGTCTTGCAAAATCCGTTGCGGAAAATATTATTAAAGGCCGTTTAACTAAAGCAGAGATGGTGGAATTTATTCAAAATCATCAAGTAAATAAAATTGTTGATGCAACACATCCATTTGCAGAGGAAGTTTCGAAAAATGCGATCTCTGCTTGTGAAGCAACAGCCACTCCTTATTTTCGTTTTGAGCGTCCTTCATTTAGTGCTGAGGGAATACTCGAAGTAGACTCAGTAAAGGAGGCTTGCCAGAAGGCTCAAGAATATTCAGGAAACATTTATTTAACGACAGGAAGTAAAACGTTAGGAGAGTTTTTAAAATATCTACCTAAAAAGGCGATAATTGCCAGAGTATTACCAACAACCGAAGTCATGAATGCTATTGAAAAGTTGGGATTAACAACTAGTCAAGTAGAAGCAATAAAGGGACCCTTTTCTAGAACGTTGAATCGTGAATTATTGCTTCACAATAAAGCGGGCGTGATGATTACAAAAGAAAGTGGCAACGCAGGTGGTTTTCTAGAAAAAGTCGAAGCCTGTCATGATTTGAATATTCCGTGTATTGTGCTGAGACGTAAAAAGATAAACTATCCGAATAAGTTTTCAACTATTGAAGAGCTTGTTCATCAAGTAAAGGAGTAATGAAATGGTCGGAAAAATTTCATTAGTTGGTGCGGGACTAGGAGATCCAGAGTTGCTAACGGTCAAAGGATTAAGAAAAATCGAACAGGCAGATGTGATTGTATATGATCGCTTGATCAATCCTGCGATTTTAAATGCCTGTAAAATTGCTTGTGAGAAGATTTACGTTGGCAAAAAGCCAAACTATCATCCAGTTCCACAAGATAAGATTGAGGAGATCATGATTGAAAAAGCGAAGTTGGACCTTAATGTAGTCCGACTTAAAAGCGGAGATCCTTATGTTTTTGGTCGTGGTGGCGAAGAGGGGGCATCTCTAAAGAAAGCTGGAATTCCATTTGAGACGATTCCTGGGATTACCTCATCTATTGGTGGGCTCGCTTATGCCGGAATTCCAATTACACACAGAGATTTAGCTGCAAGTTTCCATGTCTATACAGGACATCTAAACAAATCAGATCAACAAGTGGATTGGAAAACAGCTGCGGCGGCAGAAGGAACATTGGTTTTTTTGATGGGGATGTCTAGTTTACAAGAAATTACAAATCAACTGATAAGTCATGGGAGAGATGAAACGACTCCAGCAGCAGTGATTCAGTGGGCAAGTCGCAAACAGCAGAAAACAGTAACAGGTACACTTGCGACAATTTTTGAACAAGCTCAAAAAGCAAAGTTGGAACCACCTAGTTTAATTGTGATTGGAAACGTTGTAAACCGCCGAAAAGACTTGAATTTTTTCGAAGAGCGTCCACTTTTTTCATTAAGCATTACAGTCCCCTATTCAAAAAAAAGAAATATGACAAATTGTTTATCAGATTTAGGGGCAGAAATTGTTGAACTGCCAGCAAGTAGTATTCAAATATTTGACGAAAAAATAGATTTTTCTGAACCTAAAAATATCGTTTTTACAGATCAACTTAGTATTGAGATGTTCATTCGAGCCATGAAAATATGTGGTATCGATTGGCGTAATTTAATGGATTGGTGCTTTATTACAGTAGGCCATCATACGGGGACAGCTTTGAAAAGAATAGGGATTTGCCCAGATCATGATTTTATAGATGTACCACAGTGTTTGCAAGAGTTTCAAGTTACTTCTAATACACTATTTTTAGGAGATTCCTTTGAGATAGCGCGTCTGAATGAACAAAGAATTCCAGGCAAAAAGGTGATAAGTCATGAGGAAAAAATTACAGCAGAGATACCTAAGTTGTGGCAAGAAACAGATTTTATGTACTTTCCTAATTCAAAATCCGCTCGATTATTTTTAACGGCTTTGTCTACGGAAGAATTAGCGATTGTTCGGAAGAAAAAAGTTGTAGTGATGGGAAATAAGACAAAAGCGATTTTTGAAGACTACCATCTTCCAGTAATTGTGACAAATGAGCCTAGTTATAAAAGTGTGATCGATAAATTAATAGAGGAGATGTAGCAATGAAGCCTGCATTAGTGGCCGTAAGCTTTGGTACAAGTTATCCAGAAACGAGAAAAAAAACGATTGAGGCTGTAGAGAAAAAACTAAGTCAAACGTATCCGAGTTGTGATGTTTTTCGAGCTTTTACTTCTAATAAAGTAATCAAAAAAATCAAAGAACAAGAAAAGACAACCATTTTGACAGTAGATCAACAAATGCAACAATTAATTGATAAAGGTTACGAAGAGGTATATGTTCAACCACTACACATCATTCCTGGAAGTGAATATTCTAAAGCACTTCACCAAGCAATGAGATACAAGAATGACTTTAAAAAATTAGAAGTTGGGCGACCGTTATTAAGTGGTATAGAAGATTATCAAAAGGTTATTGCCTGGTTGGATTTATTAGCGAAGAATCTTGATGAAGACGAGGCTTTGGTTCTTATGGGGCATGGAAGTCAACATTCCTCCTTCACAGTTTATGCCTGTTTAGATCATATGTTAATGGAAAAACCTATTTTTGTTTGCGCAGTGGAAAGCTATCCTGAAATCTCTTCATTGATTGAGCGACTGAAAAAAAGCAGCTATAAAAAAATCAAGTTATATCCGTTAATGCTAGTAGCAGGAGATTACGCAACAAATGATATGGCTTCTGATGACGAAAATTCTTGGAAATCTCAATTGGAACGAACCGGATTTCATGTTGAGACATTTCTTAAGGGAATGGGTGAAGCAACTGAAATTCAGGAACTGTTTATTGAACATGCGGCGATGATAATGAAAGGAAAATCTAATGGCTAAATTCTACGGTGTTGGTACTGGCCCTGGCGCATCGGATTTATTGACAATTCGAGGGAAAGAAGTCATTGAACGGGTGGATTGTCTTTACACTCCAGAACCCAAAAAAGGGGGAAAAAGTCTTGCTTTACAAATCGTGACTCCTTATGTAAGAGAAAGAACGATAATTAAGCAACGATACTTTCCAATGGTTAAAGATTGGGATGAAAAGCAAAAGGCTTGGAATGAAATTGCTAAAGAAATTATTAATGATGTTAAAAGTGGTTTAGATGTCGCCTTTATTACACTTGGAGATCCAATGGTTTATAGCACATACAGTTATTTATTGGAACGAATAGCAGATCACGTTGAAACAGAAACAATACCAGGAATTTCATCTTTTAGTCAAATTTCAAATCACTTACAGATTCCTCTAGTCATTGATGAAGAAAGTTACGCCGTATTACCAGCAACAGCAGAAGAAACAATTCTACAAATGGCTTTAGAGCAACTTTCAACAGTAGTATTGATGAAAGTGTCCATTGCCTTACCTAAAGTATTAAAAATCTTAACAAGATTGGATCTTTTGGAACAAACAATACTAGTCAGCGATTCTTCAATGGAATCAGAAAAAATAGTAATTGGCCTAAGCGAGTTGAATGCAGAAGATGATTTATCATATTTCAGCACGATGATTATTTACAAGAACAGAACGTTGAAAGGATGAAAAAAATGAAGTGGAACCGTAAAACGATGGAAAGACTATTTCTTGCAGTGCTTCTCATGATTTTAATATGGCCTCAAAAGGCTCATGCTATGCATATTATGGAGGGATTCTTACCTCTAGGGTGGTGTTTGTTCTGGTTTGCGGCGTTCATTCCTTTTTTTATCTACGGTTTGATCAGCATACGAAGAACTGTCTCAGATAATCCACAAAACAAAGTTCTGTTAGCTTTTAGTGGGGCATTTATTTTTATCCTATCAGCATTAAAAATTCCTTCAGTAACCGGCTCTACCTCGCATCCGACAGGTGTCGGTATTGGAACGGCTCTATTCGGCCCTGGAGTAATCAGTGTGCTTGGAACGATTTGTTTACTTTTTCAAGCCTTACTTCTTGCGCATGGTGGTATAACAACTTTGGGGGCTAATGCTTTTTCAATGGCGGTAGTAGGTCCTTTCGTAGGCTATGGTGTTTATCTTATTCTAAAAAAAATCAATGTTTCACATTCAATCAGTCTATTTTTATGTGCGTTCATCGCTGATTTAGCAACTTATTTTACCACGTCGCTCCAATTGGGTCTTGTTTTTCCAGATCCTTCTTCAGGTGTTGTAGGAGCAATTATGAAATTTGTAGGAGTCTTCATGTTAACACAGATTCCAATAGCTATTGCCGAAGGTCTATTAACAGTTGTTGCCTACAATTTGATTTCAGCAAATTTTCCTTTTCAAGAGGGAGGTATTTTGAATGATGGAAAAAAATAAATCTAAAACAAGTTTGAATATTATTCTTTTGGTAGCGGTTGCCGTATTAATGATCGGAGCTCTATTAATCAATAAAAATGGAGAATTTGGCGGTTCTGATGGGGAAGCAGAATCGGTTATCACAGAAATCGATCCAAATTATACCCCATGGTTTGATTCGCTATTGGAGCCGAAAAGTGGTGAGATTGAAAGCTTGTTATTTACTCTTCAGGGGAGCTTAGGCGTAGGAATCATTACCTATATTTTAGGGTATTACAAAGGAAAAAAGAAAAATGCTGTTAATTGATAAAATTGCTTACGAAAACAGAATGATTGAGATTTCTCCCGCATCAAAAAGTATTTTGTATTTATTATTACTGATCACCTGTTTTTTAACTCGGCCAATCGTTCAAGGAGGATTAAGTATCGTTATTGGAGTAATTACTATCTATGTTACTAAGATAACTCTAAAAAGGTACCTTAAATGGTTACTTGTTCCCGCTCCTTTTTTAGTGATAAGTATTTTGACTGTTTTATTTTCGTTTAGTTCAAGTTCAAAAAGCTTTATTTTCGAAATCCCATTATTTAATCACTTTTTAGGAGTAACGCATTCTTCACTTTTAATAGGATTAAAACTTTTCTTCCGATCTTTTAGTTGTTTAGTTTGTACGTATTTCTTTATTCTCACTGTCCCTTTTAGTCAGTTGTTAATAGTAATGAAAAGAGCACACTTTCCAGCGCTGTTAATTGAATTGACGATGCTTATGTATCGATTTATTTTCATTTTTGCGAATGAATTTTTAGTTATTAAGCGAGCACAAGACATGCGGTTTGGATTCAAGGGATTGAAAAACAGCTATCAATCATTGGGTGTTTTGATAAAGATGTTGTTCTTCCAGACATTTGATCGTTTTAACAAAATGATTTTGTCCTTGGAAATGAAATTTTTTGACGGTGACTTTCCACTGTAATAATCAAAATGAAAGAAGGAACCAAAATGTTTAAAGTAACCGATTTATGTATCAGTTACGAAAATCAAACAGATGTATTGCATCACCTTTCTCTGGATTTTAGCAATCATAAAGCTGTAGGGGTTTTAGGTGCAAATGGTTCTGGAAAATCGACTTTATTTGCGGCAATTGTTGGTCTGTTGCGTCCGAATCAAGGTGAGATTATCTATGAGAATCGCCCATTAGATTATAATAAATCAGCATTATATCAATATCGTCAAGAAGTAGGGATTGTATTTCAGGAACCTGAACATCAAATCTTTTATTCTATCGTAGAGGATGATGTGTCTTTTGCTTTGAAAAACCTTGGGATTAAGCAGGCTCAGATAGAAAGTAGAATGAAGGAAGTTTTTTCGCTGCTGAATATTGAACATTTAAAAAAGAAACCTGTTCAGTACTTGAGCTACGGTCAAAAGAAGAAAGTAGCGATTGCAAGTGTCCTGATGCTTAAAACTAAGTGGCTACTGCTAGACGAACCGACTTCGGGACTAGATCCGGCTGGAAAGCAGCAGATGATAGAAATTATTTCTCAACTAATACAGCAAGGAACCAGAATCATTTTATCTAGTCATGACATGGATTTAATGTACGAGGTTTGCGATTACCTATATGTGATTGATAAAGGAACAATTATTCAAGAGGGAAGTTCTGATCAAGTTTTTTTAGATGGAGAATTATTAAAGCAGGCTGGTCTGGAGCAACCTTGGTTAGTAAAGGTACATCAGCAACTAGGGTTTCCACTTGTCAAGAATCAACAAGAATTCATGCAGATAAAACTAGAAGGCGAGGTGAAATAATGGGTAAAAGTTTAATGATTCAAGGGACGGCTTCAGATTCTGGCAAGAGTATTTTGGTTGCTGGCTTGTGTAGAATCTTTCATCAAGATGGATTAAAGGTGATGCCATTTAAATCTCAAAATATGGCGCTTAACTCTTACATTACTCTACAAGGCAAAGAAATGGGACGTGCACAAGTTTTCCAAGCAGAAGCAGCCGGAGTTGAACCAGATGTACGAATGAATCCTATCTTATTGAAACCAACTTCAGATCGTAAATCACAAGTTATTTTCAAGGGTAAAGTTCTCTGTGATATGGATGCAGTTGAATATCATGAATACAAACCACGACTAATCGAGAAAATTTCTGACTTATATCAAGAGTTAGTACGGGAAAATGATGTGATTGTGCTTGAAGGCGCCGGTAGTCCTGCCGAAATCAATTTAAATAGTCGTGATATCGCTAATATGGGCATGGCTAAAATTGCGGATGCGCCTGTTCTTTTAGTGGCAGATATTGACAAAGGTGGTGTTTTTGCTTCTATTTATGGAACGGTTCATTTATTGGAACCAGAAGATAGAGCAAGGATTAAAGGAATCATTATTAATAAATTTCGCGGTGACATTGCCTTGTTAGATCCTGGACTAAAAATGATTGAGGATTTAACAGATATTCCAGTGGTCGGAGTTATTCCTTATGCGCAATTAAATATTGAAGATGAAGATAGTGTTGCTTTGTCAAAAGTAAATCGTTCGTACAACACTCAAAAAGAATTAGATATTGCCGTAATCGGATTATCTAAAATGTCTAATTTTACAGATTTTAAGAGCTTAGAAAGTGAACCAGATGTCTCTGTTCGATATGTTTTTCCTGGAGATAAGTTGGGCAACCCTGACATAGTTATTTTGCCGGGAAGTAAAAATACTCTTGAAGATTGTTTGTACTTGAAGGAATCAGGTTTAGCAAAAGAAATACAACGTGTTCGTACGGAAGGTAAGATGATTTTCGGTATTTGTGGCGGGTTTCAACTATTAGGGAAGATGCTGCATGACCCTCAGCAAATTGAGTCTACTCATGGTAGTCTCCAAGGACTTGGATTGTTAGATACAGAGACTTATTTTGAATCCCAAAAAACGACCACTAGAGTAGAGGCCAAAATTGGAGAAACAATAATCAACGGCTACGAAATTCATATGGGCAGAACAGAAAATTATGAACAGCAGTACTTCGCCCACGTTTTCTCTGAAAATGGTAAGAAGACTTCAAAATATGATGGCGCTATTAGCTCGGATAAGCTTGTTGTCGGAACGTATCTTCATGGAGTATTTGATAATACTGCTTGGAGACGTTCGCTGTTGAATCAAGTTCGAGAAGTGAAGGGATTGCAACCAATCAAGGAAATTGCTGTACCTTACGATGAGTATAAGAATCAACAGTATGACAGATTAGCAGATTTGATTCGCGAAAATGTGGATTTAGAAAAAATTTATCAAATTATTAGTCAGGAGGAGGTGTCCGTATGAGTATTTATACGCGATACGGAGATCAAGGCTTTACTCGGCTAGTTGGTGGTGGCAGGGCAAAAAAGAATGCTCCTCGTGTTCAGACATATGGGGCTATTGATACGCTGAATGCTCAAGTTGGATTGACGATTGCGGGCTTAGAGAAAGAAGATTTATTATATGCTGAACTAGTCCAAGTTCAACAATGGATTTTTGATTGTGGGAGCGATTTTGCCACTCCTGAGGAAAAACGTCCATACAAAGTTGAAGGAAAACTAATCAAATGGCTTGAAGAGAAGATTGATTTATATTGGAGTAAATTGCCAAAGATTAATCAATTTATTTTGCCGGGAGGAACTGTTGCAGCCGCAAATTTACATCTTTGTCGTTGTTTCACTCGCGAGGCTGAACGGAATGCTGTAGATTTATTCGAGCATCAGGAGGCTGTAAACATGGAGGCGTTGAAATTTTTGAACCGTTTATCTGATTACTTTTTTGTATTGGCTCGATGGGTCAATAATCAGGCTGGGCAATCAGAAATTTTTTATGAAAATAGTGTCTCTGTGTTTAATAGAAAAAAATGATTCAGAAAAGAGCTATCTGAATGAAAGAAGGATGAGAATGAAGAAGCTGAAAGTAGGAACGCGAGGTAGTAAGCTAGCGACGACACAAACAAAACAAGCTCTAGCTATTTTTAAAAAGTATAACCCGGATGTAGAGGTAGAACTTGTAAAGATCAAAACCAAAGGAGATCATTTGGCTACCCACAACTTGCAAGCGATTGGTGGGCAGGGCTGTTTTGTTAGAGAATTGGAATATCAACTTCGTGTTGGAAATATTGATTTTGCTATACATAGTTTGAAGGATATTCCTACGACGATACATGATGAACTGATTCTCGCTTGTGTGATGAAGCGTCATTCACCAACGGATGCTCTTATTATCAAGGAAGTCGGATATACCTTGAACTCTTTGCCTAGAAATGCCGTCGTTGGTACAAGCAGTCTACGCAGAAAGGCACAGCTATTACATGCTCGTCCAGATTTTAACATTCAACCAATAAGAGGAAATATAGATACTAGAATTCGCAAAATGAATGAGGGTCAATATGATGCCATTGTGTTGGCCTTAGCAGGATTAGAAAGACTGGGCTTGGATCAAAGTGTTTATCACCAAGAACTTTCGCCTAAAATTATGCTGCCAGCCATTGGACAAGGGGCCATAGCTTTGGAATGTCGCAAAGATAACAAAGAAGTACTAACCATGCTCAAAAAAATGGAGCACAAAGAAACAGCTATAGCAGTAACAGCAGAGCGAGCTTTTTTAAATAGCATGGACGGCAGTTGTACTTTTCCTGTAGGAGCCTACAGCCTTCCAAAAGCCAACACGTATGAATTAACAGGAATGATCGGTAGTGAAAATGGGGAAATTATTCTAAAAGAAACGATGCAGGGGAATGATCCAGTAATTTTGGGGAAAGCTGTAGCGGCCAAAATGATCCAGCAAGGTGCAATTTCATTGATTGAGGAGTGTAAAAACGATCAAAAAGAAACTTTTATACACTAGAGAATCACCGATGCCAGAAGCTATTCGACAAAGATTTGCGCAAGAAGATACTGAAGTAATTTCTATTCCATTGAATAGAACAATACCTTTGCCTCATCAGCGTCTAGAGAAAAACTATGAGTGGATTTTTTTCACTAGTGCGAACGCAGTAAAGTATTTTAATTTTGCTCAACTAAACAAACAAGCTAAAGTGCTCGCGATTGGCAATCAGACAAAAAAAGTGCTGAATGAGTTAAATATTAATGTAGACTTTCAACCAAAAGAGGGATTTTCAGAAGGTCTAGTTGAAGAATGGCTTAGCTTGGCGAAGACAAAGCAACGTGTTTTTTGGCCTCATTCATTTAATGCCAAACGTGTAATTTATAATGCATTAACAAATCGAGGGCACATCGTATTCGAACAGGTAACCTATAAAAATGAATTTTTAGTAAGGGATCAAGAACGCTTGAAAGAGCTATTGTTGAGTGAAACACTTGATTATGTTCTATTTGCTAGTCCTTCAGCATGGAATTCTTTTTCAAAGATAATTAAAGATTTTCAACAATTACCGGATGATTTTTGGAAGCGTATAAAAATTGCTGCTATTGGACCTGTGACGGCGAAAGTAATAGAAATGGAACATCATTCTGTTACCGTCCAACCCCAAATATATGATATGCAGCATTTATATGAGTGTCTATTACAAGACATTAGGGAAAGAGGGTGAGAAAGCCGTGCCAGCAAGCAAATATCGTGATTTGTCTATTATTCCTATTTCTGGTGAAAAAAAATTAGTGATCGCTTGTGATTCAACTGCGGGTATAGGCGAGAAGCAACAAGATATCGTTGAGATTGATCCGGCAATTACGGCAGCATATTGTTTACGCGTTCCTTTGATGGAATTGTTTTGTTTTGGAGCAGAACCAATAGCTGTGATTGATTTGATCGGTAATGAGTATGAAACAACTGGGAGGCGTATGCTCAAAGGGATCAAGAAGGAATTAGAAAAAGCAGATCTTACCCATTTACCGCTAAATGGAAGTACGGAGGAAAACATAGAGACAAAAACTACGAGTCTAGGAATTACAGTGATTGCTGAGATGACTTCAGAAAAAGAAACGTTCAGAATGAGTGAAGCCTGCAGTCTTTTACAACTAGGCCAACCCTTTGTTGGAGAAATGGTAAGAAGAAATACTCAAAATATCTTTTCTTACCCTTTAGTAAAAGCACTTAAGGCAGAACATGGTGTTTTAGATATGCTTCCTGTGGGGTCAAAGGGAATTCGTTTTGAGGCCGAATTAATGACTGAGGGATCAGATTTTTATGTAGAATTTATAGAAGAAAAAGAGCTTGATTGTTCTGCTGGGCCAGCAACAGTCGTATTGCTGGCGGTAAGAACGAAAGATGAAATAGATATCTTAACTCGCTACCCTGAATTAAAGAAAATCGGTGAATTCATAAAGGAGTGAACGATTGTGGGAGAAATTACGCTAGTGACCGGTGGCGCGCGGAGTGGAAAGTCAGCTTTTGCCGAAAGTTTGCTTGATACAAAAGTAAACGTCAACTACATTGCTACGAACTGTATAGCACAGGACGAGGAAATGAGAATTCGTATTCTACACCATAAAAAAAGACGGTCTAAAAATTGGTCAACTAGCGAAACTTATTTGAATGTTGCCGATGTCATTGAAGAAAAGACTGTTTCGGCTCATTTACTTGATTGTGCGACGATGTTAACTACAAATTTCTTTTTTCATTTAATGAAGGAACAATTTGATGAAGATTATGAAGTCATTGATAAAGAAATTGCTAGGCTTTCTGAAAAAGAGAAGGAAGATATTGAAGCAAAACTTTTAATTCAATGGGAAAAAATTCTAGTCGCAGCAAAACATAGTTCCTCGCATCTAATTGTGGTAACTAATGAAGTTGGCTTAGGCATTGTACCAGAAAATTCTTTTTCTCGTTGGTTTAGAGATGTTTTAGGGCATGTCAATCAAATCTTAGGAAAGGAAGCGGATAAGGCATACTTAGTGATAGCCGGTATTCCCATGAAGATCAAATGATAGATAGCATAATTCTCTATTTTCAATTTTTTACTCGAATACCTATACCTGTAGTAATTGGCGAGCCTGAAATGAAAATGCGTTCTGGGGTTCGTTTTTTTTCGCTGTTCGGATTAATGCTTGGATTTCTTGAAGCAATAGTCTATTGGGGAATTCAGCATTTTTTTGGAGCAAGTATTTCATGGATTATTATCCTTTTTTTCGATGTTATGCTGACAGGTGGTTTTCACTTAGATGCCCTATCAGATATGGCAGATGGACTTTTTTCGTCACGACAAAAAGAGCGGATGCTTGAGATCATGAAAGACAGCAGAGTAGGAAGTAATGGCGTCTTAGCCATTGTTTTTTATTATTTATTTTTGTTATTCAGTTTTTTTACACTAGTGCCACATCTTCAATATACACAGCAAGCAGTCATTGTTTTGCTGTTGAATCTTATTGGAAAAAATAGCATCAGTCTTCTATTTTATCAAATGTGCTATGCAGGAAGTAACACAGAAGGATTAGGAACAACCTTTCTAAATGTAAAAAATCATGAAATAGGTCTATGTCAACTCTTGTCTTTCTTAACATTGGTTCTTTTTTTAGGAAAGGTTGGTATTGTCTGTTATGTGACAACTGTACTTATGACTTTTTTTTATCGTAGGTTGGTGATAAGTAAAGTTGGCGGCTTCAACGGAGACACACTAGGAGCTTCTTCCCCAATTTCACAATGCGTGTATATGCTAACACTGGTCTTAATGCGGGGATTCTTATGAAAATATATTTAATGCGGCATGGAGAAACAGAATTTAATCGATGCCATTTGTTTTATGGAAAAACAGATATATCATTGAACGATCAAGGGATTGAACAAGCCAAATTACTAGCAAAAAAGTTCGAAAGAATGAATAATAATTTGATTGTTTATACGAGTACGTTAAGGCGAACAATCGAAACGGCACGAATAGTTTTTCCAGATAAGAAAATCCTTTCTTTAAGGAATTTAGACGAGAAGGATTTTGGCATATGGGAAGGAATGTCAGCGGACCAAATTAATTCAGCTTTTCCTCTTGAATGGGAGCAATGGTTAACGTCACCCTTTGAATATACGCCTAAAAATGCTGAAAAATTTTCGGATTTTCAACGGCGTGTGTTGACTATTTTTGAAATATTGTTGAACCAAAAGAAAGACTTTGCTATTGTTGGACATCTTGGCGTACTACGGACTATTTTAATGGAATACTTTCCAGAGTTTGACTTTTGGGAAATAAATGTGGATCAGGGAAATTATTCATTGATAGAAGTAGAAAACGGTACTTTCACTTTTATAAAATGGAATATAGGAGTATGATTGAAGATCGTTTCTTTGCGAACGGTCTTTTTTTATCAAAAAATTCTTAAAAAAAACAATATATCCAGAAACGAATAGAATTTTAATATAAACTGAGTGAAGAATAATTGAATGGTCATCAATCTAGTTGAAGTTTAGAATTATTTGACTTCTTTGGTGTTGCAGAGAGGATTTTAGTATGAAAATTTTCAAACGTGTTATCTTAATTGTGTTAGGAATTTTGCTTGTTTTTGAGTGCTATCTCATTTTTTCATTTTTGCAGGGATATGAATCAACAAAACATGCCCAATCAAAACAAACAATTGCCTTTAATGGAGAAGATCGTGGGCGTTCTGACTCACTAATGATTGCCCACTATGATCAAAAGAAGGAACAACCTAAGTTGGTTTCAATCATGAGAGATAGTTATGTAGATATTCCTGATCATGGCAAGGATAAAATAAATGCCGCATATTCATATGGTGGAATTGAATTAGTGAGAAAAACATTAAAGGAAAATTTTGATATACCAATTGAGTATTACGTCACGATTGATTTCGATCATTTTAAGGATGCAATTGATAGTTTATTTCCAAAAGGGGTAACTATAGATGCAGAAAAGGATTTAGATTTGGATCAAGTCTATATTAAATCCGGAAAACAAAAAATGGATGGCAATACTTTGTTGCAATATTCTCGCTTCCGTGAGGATGAAGAAGGCGATTTTGGTCGTATTCGTAGACAGCAGCAAGTTCTATCCGCTATTTCTCAACAAGTTACAAGCGTAACTTCATTAAGTAAATTACCGCAAACTACTGGAAAATTATTAGGCTATGTTGACACAAATTTACCTGAAAGTACGATTTTGAGTGTTGGAAAAGACTTTGCTCTTGGAAACACTAAAAAAGTCGAAACACTATCTATTCCAATCGATAAGTCGTGGGAGTTTAATAATGACACGCCTAGTGGAAGTGTGTTGGAAATTGATTCTGAGGTAAATGCGAAAGCGATTAATAAATTTCTGACGGAGTAAGCTTTTTACAATCGGCCAGCAAATACTTTGCTGGCTTATTCATTATTAAATCCTATAGTTCACTAATAAAAACACTAATTATGATAGAATACTTCTGTTACTATTTAATAGAAGAAAGAGGAATACAATGACACAATCAACTTCAGCTTATATTCACATTCCTTTTTGTGAACACATCTGTTATTACTGTGATTTCAATAAGGTTTTTCTTGAAGGTCAGCCTGTAGATGAATATATTGACGCTTTATTAAAGGAAGCGCGTTTCACCCTTGAACAAAATCCAATCGATAATATGAAGACACTCTACATTGGAGGTGGAACACCAACTTCATTGAACGCTCTACAGCTAGATCGATTATTAAGTGGCTTGCGAGAAATACTCCCATATACAGAAGGTGAATTCACAATTGAAGCAAACCCCGGTGATCTTTCCGCTGATAAATTGGATGTAATGAAAAATTATGAGGTTAATCGAGTGTCGATGGGTGTTCAAACCTTTGATGATCGTTTATTAAAAAAAATAGGCCGTAAACATACAGCACAGGATGTCTATCAAACCATTCAATTGTTAGAGGAAAAAGAGTTTCAGAATGTGACAATTGATTTAATCTATGCTCTGCCAGGCCAAAGTTTGGAAAGCTTTCGGGATACTGTGACCCGCGCATTGGAATTAGATTTACCACATTACGCATTGTACTCATTAATTTTAGAAAACCAGACAATGTTTATGAATTGGGTACGGCGCGGAAAAATGCATCTGCCGGAGCAAGAATTAGAAGCACAAATGTACGCCGAAACGATTGAAGCGATGGAAAAAGCAGGGCGAAAGCAATATGAAATCAGTAATTTTGCTAAACCAGGATTTGAAAGTCAACACAATCTTGTATATTGGAACAATCAGAATTATTTTGGGCTTGGTGCAGGTGCCAGCGGGTATATTGGAAATCGGCGCTATAAAAATCGTGGACCTATTCAGCATTATTTGAAATCATTGAATGAAGAAAAATTACCAGTGCTTGAAGAAGAACAGGTCTCTCTTTATGAGCAGATTGAAGAAGAGATGTTTTTAGGCTTAAGAAAAATTTTAGGTATAGAAAAGGCTGTTTTTTTCGAGCGCTTCGGTCATAGCATGTCAGAGATCTATGGTGAAGTTATTAACGATTTGAAGGAGCAAAACCTTTTAGTAGAGACGGATTCACGCGTCTTTTTAACACGACAAGGATTATTTAGAGGAAATGACGTTTTCGAGAAGTTTCTATTGAGCAAACCCAATTAGCACTCTCGCATATCGAGTGCTAATTTTTTGTATTTTTTTCTTGACTTATAAAGCAGATGTGGTATATTAATAATCGAGTTAGCACTTAAAAAGAAAGAGTGCTAACTAAAGGATGAGAAGAATGTTAACGGAAAGACAGAAACTGATTCTCAGCTTAATCATCCAAGACTTTACCAACACAGGGCAGCCGGTTGGCTCAAAAAGTTTGATGGAAGAAGGCGTAAAAGCAAGTTCCGCGACTATCCGAAATGATATGAAAGCTTTAGAAGAATTGGGTCTACTAGAAAAAACTCATTCTTCTTCTGGAAGAATTCCTTCTGCATTAGGCTATCGTTATTATGTGGATCATTTACTGACGCCAGCAAAGGTGAGTAATCAAGAAGTAGATCAGATACGCAGATCGTTAAAGAAAGATATCCATGAAATTGATGATATCATTCAACAATCTGCCAAAATACTTTCACAAGTTACAAGCTATACGGCGTTTTCGTTAGGTCCTGAAATGAAAGATCGAACATTGACTGGTTTCAGAATCGTTCCATTGAATGACCGGCAGATTTTGGCGATCATCGTTACGGATAAGGGGAATGTTGAAAGCCAAGTTTTTCGCATACCTGAAAATGTTGATAGTCAAGACTTGGAAAAAATGGTTCGAATAATTAACGATCGTTTAGTTGGACAGCCTTTGGTGAGTGTTTATCAAAAGTTGAGAACCGAAATTCCAATGATCTTACATCGTTATTTCCAAACAACTGAAGGAATAAGTCATCTATTTGATGTGGTATTGAATGATGCTTTTGAGGACAAAGTGTTTGTGAGTGGGCGGATGAATATTTTGAATTTTAATCCAGACCAAGATCTCAGCCACGTGAAGTCAATGTATTCCTTGATGCAGAATTCTGATGAGCTGACCCAACTATTATTACCTTCTGATAATAATATTCATGTCCGGATCGGAACTGAAATGGGGAATGACTTGTTTGATCATCTAAGCATGATTCAGGCTAATTATGAAATACGTGGTCATGGTCGAGGAACCATTGCATTGTTAGGACCTACGTCCATGCCATATTCCAAAATTTTCGGTTTATTGGAAGTATTCCGATACGAGTTGACAAATGCATTGGACGATTATTATCGTTCTTTGGATTTATATCACTAGAAACGATTCCTAAAAAGAAAGGGAGTAGGCGTAGTGGCAGAAGAAAAGAAACAAGAAGTTGAAGAAGAATTAGATGAAGTTGAAACAACTGAAAATGATTCGAACGAAAAAGAAGCGGAAGAGATAGATATTCCTGAAGTTTCTGAAGTTGAGGAACTAACAAGCAAGTTTAACGAAATGGAAGACAAATTCCTAAGAGCTCGTGCTGAAATTGCGAATATGTCTAACCGCAACAAAAACGAACGTGAACAATTAGTTCGATATCGTTCACAAGATCTCGGGAAAAAATTATTACCTGCGATCGATAATTTAGAGAGAGCCCTAGCAACTGAAGTTACGGATGATCAAGGAGCCAGCTTAAAAAAAGGTGTTGAAATGGTTCTTGAAAGTTTAACAGTTGCTTTAAAAGAAGAAGGCATTACAGAAATTAAAGCTGAAGGTGAAACTTTTGACCCTAATCTGCATCAGGCAGTCCAAACTGTTCCTGCGGAGGGTGATGTTGAACCTGATACGGTTGTTAATGTTTTGCAAAAAGGGTATCAGCTACATGATCGCGTGTTGCGTCCAGCAATGGTGATTGTAGCACAATAAATATAGAGACTACTAAATTAAACATATAATAGAAAAGGAGATTTTCAATTATGAGTAAAATTATTGGTATTGACTTAGGTACTACAAATTCAGCAGTTGCTGTTTTAGAAGGCGGAGAAGCTAAAATCATCACTAATCCTGAGGGAAATCGTACAACACCTTCAGTCGTTTCATTTAAAAATGGTGAAATTCAAGTTGGTGAAGTAGCGAAACGTCAAGCAGTAACAAACCCAAACACGATTTCTTCAATTAAACGTCATATGGGTGAAGCTGGCTATAAAGTAGAAGCAGACGGAAAATCTTATACACCACAAGAAATCTCTGCAATGGTTCTACAATACATTAAAGGTTTTGCTGAAGACTATTTAGGTGAAAAAGTTGAAAAAGCAGTTATCACTGTTCCAGCTTATTTCAATGATTCACAACGTCAAGCAACAAAAGATGCTGGTAAAATTGCTGGATTAGAAGTTGAACGTATCGTCAACGAACCAACTGCAGCAGCTTTAGCATATGGGTTAGATAAAACAGATAAAGACGAAAAAATCCTAGTATTTGACCTTGGTGGTGGTACTTTCGACGTATCTATCCTAGAATTAGGCGATGGCGTCTTTGATGTATTGTCAACTGCTGGTGATAACAGTCTAGGTGGGGATGACTTTGATAACAAGATCATTGATTATTTAGTTGCTGATTTCAAACAAGCAAACGGTATTGATTTATCTAAAGACAAAATGGCAATGCAACGTTTGAAAGATGCTGCTGAAAAAGCTAAAAAAGATTTGTCTGGCGTTAGCTCAACTCAAATTAGCTTACCATTTATCACTGCTGGAGATGCTGGTCCATTGCATTTAGAAACAACTCTTTCACGTGCAAAATTTGACGAAATCACGGCTGATTTAGTAGAACGTACAAAAGCCCCTGTTCGTCAAGCTTTGAAAGATGCTGGATTAAGTCAATCTGATATTGACGAAGTTATTCTAGTTGGTGGTTCTACTCGTATTCCAGCTGTTGTTGAAGCGGTACGTAAAGAAACTGGAAAAGAACCAAACAAATCAGTTAACCCAGATGAAGTTGTAGCTATGGGTGCAGCCATTCAAGGTGGGGTTATCACTGGTGATGTCAAAGACGTAGTATTGCTAGATGTAACACCATTATCATTAGGTATTGAAACTATGGGTGGTGTGTTCACGAAACTAATTGATCGTAACACAACAATCCCAACAAGCAAATCACAAGTATTCTCAACGGCCGCTGACAATCAACCAGCCGTAGACATTCATGTTTTACAAGGTGAACGTCCAATGGCAGCAGACAATAAAACATTAGGTCGTTTCCAATTGACTGATATTCCTGCGGCACCACGTGGAATTCCTCAAATCGAAGTATCCTTCGATATTGATAAAAACGGGATTGTAAATGTTTCTGCGAAAGACTTGGGAACACAAAAGGAACAAAAAATCACAATTAAATCTTCATCAGGTTTATCAGATGATGAAATCGAACGTATGGTGAAAGATGCTGAAGCAAATGCTGATGCAGATAAAGCTCGTAAAGAAGAAGTAGATTTACGTAATGATGTAGATGCTTTGCTATTCTCTGTTGATAAAACATTGAAAGAATTAGAAGGCAAAGTGGATGCTGACGAAGTTAAGAAAGCGGAAGATGCTCGTGACGAATTAAAAGCGGCAGTTGAAGCAAACGATATCGAACAAATGAAGGAAAAACGTGACGCATTGAACGAAATCGTACAAAACTTAACAGTTAAACTTTATGAACAAGCAGCACAACAACAAGCTGAGGCTGATCCAAACGCAGCTCAAGGCGGCGCGGATGATGTCGTGGATGCTGATTTTGAAGAAGTTAACGATGACGACAAATAATTGATTCGTTGATAAAGGCCAAAGTCATCGCTTTGGTCTTTTTTCTTTCAAGATTAGCCATTCCTTTAGAAAAAATCTAAGAAAAGTATCGTATCGAATTTGAGTGTGATACAATACTAACGATTCTATGAAATTATGGAGGGAAGCCAATGGCTACAAAACGGGATTATTACGAAGTCCTTGGGGTACAAAAAGGGGCTTCGGATGATGAAATCAAAAAGGCATACCGCAAGCTTTCCAAACAATACCATCCGGATATTAACAAAGAGGCCGATGCTGAAGAAAAGTTTAAAGAAATTTCAGAAGCTTATGAGATTCTGAGCGACCCGCAGAAGCGTGCTGCTTACGATCAATATGGACATGCTGGAACAGATCCAAACTTTGGAGCTGGCGGAGCAGGTGGATTCGGTGGCGCTGGTGGTTTTGGCGGAGCAGGTGGATTTGGATTTGAAGATATTTTTGAATCGTTCTTCGGTGGAGGCGGTTCTCGTCAAGCCGATCCTAAAGCGCCGAGACAAGGTGCTGACCTTCAATACTCAATTAATTTGGAATTTGAAGAAGCGATTTTTGGTGTAGAAAAAGATATCAAATACAATCGTGAAGAGACATGTCATACTTGTCACGGAAATGGTGCAAAACCTGGAACCCAACCAGAAGTGTGTCATAAGTGTCATGGTTCGGGTTCAATTAATGTAGAACATCAAACACCTCTAGGTCGTGTAATGAGCCGACAAACCTGTGATGTTTGTCATGGAACAGGGAAAGAAATTAAAGACCCTTGTCCAACTTGTCATGGATCTGGACATGAAAAACGTCCGCATACTGTTAAGGTAAAAGTTCCAGCTGGTGTGGAAGATGGACAACAAATGCGTTTAGCGGATCAAGGCGAAGCTGGGATTAATGGAGGGCCTTATGGAGACCTCTATGTAGTCTTTAAAGTAAAACAAAGTGACATCTTTGATCGTGATGGTGCTGAAATTTATTATACGTTGCCTTTGAGTTTTGTACAGGCGGCTTTAGGTGATGAAATTAATGTACCAACAGTTCACGGTGACGTGAAACTAAAAGTCCCTGCTGGAACACAAACAGGTGCTAAGTTTAGACTTCGTGGAAAAGGAGCACCAAGACTTCGAGGGAACACGAATGGTGACCAACAAGTAACGGTTAAAATCATTACTCCTAAGAATTTGAACGATAAACAGCGAGAGGCCTTACGAGCGTTTGCAGAAGCTGGCGGTCAAACAGTTAGCGAACAAAAAGAAGAGGGTTTCTTTGGTAAGGTGAAAGATGCCTTTGGTGGAAAGAAATAAACTGAATAAACTTAGAGGTTCAATCAATTCGCTATTGATTGAACCTCTTTTTTCTTTTACTATTATTAATAAGAGAATAAGTGTTGAAGGAGGTTTGTATGGACAAGCTGGACAAGTTATTTGACCGAATGACGAGAGACATGATGCATTATTTTATTGCTGGAGGACTTGCTGAACCGGATGGACTTGTTCGCACGATAGAATTTTTTTTGAGCTTTGTTGATAAGGGAAAGCTTAGTGATAAACTGCTGGATGAGGAAATCGTCAAAGATGCATTAATTCACCACATGCCTAAACATATGCCGCTATTTATCGACGAAAGCTTTTATGCTTATCAAATCTTACTTGATCTTTACAGTGCCTTATTTCATGAAAAAATTATTACCGAAGAAGAATGCAAAGATATGCAGTATTTTCTTTATCTTAACAAAACGGCTTTTTTGACCCGTATGAGCAATCCGAATTATTGGTCAAAAACTAAATTGGCAATTATGGACGAGTGGCGTGAGGGGAATTTTGAAGTAGAAGATCCCTACAATGTTGAGCATTATGACCTCAAAGAACCAGTAAAGAAACATAAGCCAGATAATATTTTAAAATTTCCAGCTCAAAATAAAACTGCCGAAAAGCAAACATTAAACTACGTGATTCGTGTAGATTTAAAGGGATTCAAACCGCCGATTTGGCGAAGACTTCAGATTCCTGCAAAACTATCTTATCAACAATTGCATCGGATTTTACAAGTTGCTTTTGGCTGGGAAGACAGTCATCTCCACAGCTTTTTTGTTGATCGAACGATAATGGTTGGCCCCAATGAACTAGAGATGATACAGTTTGATGAAGCAAAACGTACGATCGATATGGATTTTCATGAAGGTGTCAAGCTTGAATATATCTATGACTTCGGCTGTGATTGGGCCCATCAAATTGTGGTAGAGAAAGAGATTGATCAATCTTCGCCGCAGTTTAATCATGCAGTCTGTTTGAAAGCAAGAGGGGAAACGCCACTTGAAGATTCTCGTGGTGAAGACCTATGGAAACCCTATGATATAACAAGAATAAATAAACAACTGAAGAAAGAATAATTTTTTTGATTGTCCTATTTCCAGGAGTCTAGATATATCCATCTAGACTCTTTTTCTTTTTTTGTTTTCAATATCCAAATTTGAGGTTGATTGAGAAAAAATATTTTTTTTATTCAAAATAAACCTCAGTTGTTTACTATTTGAAAGGGGAATAGGTAATTCAACAAGCAACTGTTTATAATCTAGTCGGTAGTCTATTATCTGTGCTTTCTTTCTTAGCTCATGACGACAAGCGTGATCCTGAGGTACGCCTAACTGTAGTAGCAAATTCTGAGCAATCTTTAATTCATCTTTTGCTACAATATTTCCCAAATCAGTATGAATCACGATACCATCTGGATTGGTGGGCGCCGTTTGTAAATATTTGGCTTTAAGATTCGGCAAAAATGCCTGCCTTTGATTGGAAATAAGAATCTGTCCAATCAAAGTTGTTGGAATTTGAATGATGGATAGTCCGCCGCTATAAGTTGAAGCTACGTATCCACTAAGCTGACAAAGTGCTTCGTCACCTAATCCGATTATTCCATCTGCTTCAGTCATGTTTTGCTCTGTCAGAAAGTCATAAACTAGATTTGCAGTATCGGAGGTATAAATCACTTCGTTTAAAATACATGAATGAACGTCAAAACCAAAAATGGTTAAGTATTGGAGAATTTCTGAGCCATAAGTATCGAATGCTTTCTGGTCGCATAGGAGTACAATTTTTTTATTTGTCCATAAAGAAGCAGTGTAACTACCGATTGATTGAATAGCGTCTGGTTTCATCATAATTTTTGATCCATTGTTCATAATAATTCCTCCAATATTGGTTTTTGACGAGCAATGCAAAAAGAAAAGCTCATTATAGATTTGAAAATCTACAATGAGCTTCTTGAAAAAAATAAAAAGCCACAATAGATTTTCATCTATGCGGCAATAAGTCAGCGTTAAAAGCATTAGCCATCATAGATACAAACAAGGACGTCTGTATCCATGAAAAATGAATACAAACTTATCTAAAATAGCTAAAGTAAAAATTATTCAGTTGTGCAGAAAGTAATTGAGTCATAATAAACGCCCCAAACTGATTTAATTTATGTTGTGACTTATTCTAGACAGATTGTTCGGGCTTGTCAAGACAAAAAAGCAACTTCATTTACGAAGTTGCTAATCTCTGAGAATAAAACGGCGCAAACCGCGATATTTTTTTTCTTCCTGAACAGGTGCGTTATCAGTAATAAGTAACGCTATCATCACGTATCCAATCCAACTATCTCGCGAATATAAGACATATTCTGGCAACCATTTATTCGCATACTTATCTTTATATTCCTTTAAGCCGCCAAAAGAATAAAAACGAGAACCAAAATTGTAAACTAAGTAAGCGATTCGCTCTTGAGTAAAACTTTTTCTTGAGGTTCCCACATTGGCCAAAGGCGCCATTCCCAGGTCGAAATATTCGATCCCCATTTCATCACGCATATATTGAAATAAATTGATGAAAAGAAAATCCATGGTTCCTCCGGGAGCTTTTTCAGGGCTGTGACGCATCAAATCAATGGTTCCGATATTCTTGGTATAAGTCGGCATAAAGTTCGCGAAAGCGACAATTTCTTGCTCAGTGTTTTTAATTACTGCGATTGGCGCACGTTGTAAGTAATCTTCTGAAAAGAATCCGAGAGAAAAGCCCTTTTCCTTTCGTCCATTTAACCATTCATCTGAGACGGATCGTAACTGTTTGATTATTTCATTTGTGAAAGGAGGATGGATCACATCGAATTGATAGCCTTCTTTAATAACTTTGTTGAAACTTGAGCGCTGTCCCTTCATTTTCTTTCCACTTAAAGTAAAGTCTGGTAAATAAACATGTGCTCGCTCGCCGAATTTGATAAAATCATAGCCAAACTCATGAAGGATCATAACCATCTCTTCGCTATTTTCATAAAAAACCGGCAAGTAGTTATAACGATCTACTTCATTGATCAGAGCTTCAGTAGCAGCTTCGAAATCGCTTGTTTTTCCAGAGGGATCTCCCATTATTAAGATTTTGTTGTTAAAAGTTGATAGCTGGAAGAAAACAGTATCTTCCTCGCCATTATTGTAATAAAACACTTTTTTATCTTTAAGAAAAACGAGTTGACTATCTGGATTTCCACCGTAGGTTTCCAAAATATGTTGGACCCGTTGTTCATCTAATGGTTCGCCAATTTGTCTTCGTTTGTTTTTTAAAAAACGAATCAGTAACAAAATAATGAAGGCGACAATTAAAATTGCAACAAAGCCTACACCCCATATTCGTTCACTAGGAAATAGGAAGAATTCCGGCAACCGATGACGATGATGGATTTTAGGGCTGTTGTAAACACCGATAATGATGTATAAAATCGTTAACCCGCCCATGATGATGCCATCAATCGTTATCCATTCGGCAGAATAAACCAGTTGTTCTCTAAATAGCTCATTCTTAGAGAAAATAACAAATAACAAAAGCAAGGCGAGAAAAATACCAGTTGAAATACGAAATCCAGCTAATAACGAGTAAAGAAAGGTTAACGTAACAATTATAATCGTAGGAATATACGCACGCTTAACTCGTGCTGAAATTCCTCTACCTAAAACAATTAATAAAAAGCCCAATAAAATTGCTGGGAAAACGACGATTACCCGAGAGTGGATCGGATTTAATCGTTGCAGAAAAGGCAATCGAATGAATGCTTCGGGAATCGTAGCCGATAGAACTAACATAATTCCTGTGAAATAAAGAAGAAAACCTTCCAGTTTATGTGCCAATTCTTTTAGTAAACTAACAGGAATGCCTTTGTATCGCGTATTGATTGTTGTGCCTAAGTTTTTGAAAAATAATATTAACCCAATCGCAAAAGGTACTAAGTAGTAGAATAACCGAAATAATAAAAGCCAAGCAAAGACAGTTTCTCTTGGAGTGCCTAGAGCAGAAAGGCCGATGATCATCATTAAATCAAAGCTGCCGAGTTCTCCAGGGATCATAGAGACAATTCCAATTACTGTAGCAGCAATAAACAAAGGGACAACATCACGAATACTAACTTCTATGCCCATTAAGAGACCTGTAGAAATAAAACTGACGAGGACACCAGTCCATTCTAAAAAGGATGTCCCGATCAATTCTAAACGATGGGAGTTCTTCAGATCCCCTAAATATTCTCCTTTACCAAAAATACTAAGACAGAAGACAATTGGGAAATATAATCCGCCCCCGATCAACCAAATCCAATATTGACGCAAATATTGATTGTGATCATCAAACATAACAAGGAAAAAAGAGAGCAAGGCATAGATAGACAATCCAGACATAGTAAAAACTAAAATTTTGGACAGAGCCTGTACTACTTTTTTTCCTGAAGTTTTTTTGCCATAAAATTCAGATCGCAAGCCAGCGCTAACAAAACCACCAAAACCTGCAATATTGTTTAAGGTATTCACCAACCAACTTGTTTCAAAAACATAAAGTTTTTTTGGTTTTTGTCCTAAAATATTATTCAAGGTAAAATCATAGCCGATCATCGGAATGACTGAAACTAAACCAATCAGTGCCATGAATAGGATATTCCAAGGACTGATTGTGCTAAAGATAGTCGATAGTCGAGAAAAAGAAATGTTCTTCACGATGTTTGATAATTCGAATATGACAATAATAATGACTGAAATTAAAAAAATTAATTTTAGCTTGCTTAAATGTGCTTTGAACCATTCTGCTAAAGTTTTCACCAAATTACTCCTTTTCAATTAAAAATTGTAAGACTTCTTGGTTGAAGCGTTTTGGATTTCTGCGGGCAAACATATGACCTTGTCCTGAGACGATGGCGAAATTTGCATTAGGGATTGAACGAGCAAGATACATTGAGTGCTGTGTCTTAATGGAGTCATGCTTTCCAACTATTACTAACGTTGGAGCTACGATCTGGTTTAAATCTTCCGTTGACAATCCAATATCACGAAAAAGCAACCGCAATATTGGAAGGAAATTCCGCATCCCAGTATCAACAAATGCGCCAACCCAAACAATAGCATACTGCACATAGCTAAGAAGATGAGGGATCATCCGAACGCCATTCGGAGTAGTATTGCCTGCATTTAAAACCAAATGATTAACCTTATTAGGATAAAGCCGTGCAAAAACCATAGCTAAATTAGCGCCATCACTAAACCCTAATAAATCTGCGTGTTCAATATTTTCTTGCTTCATGATAGTAGCTAAATCTTCTGCCATCAATTGAAAGCTTGTTTCTTTCTGTGTGTTGGTCGAACGTCCATGTCCGCGGCTGTCAACGACATACACATTAAAATGTTTGCTGAAACTATTTAACTGTTTCGAAAAGTATCTACCGCTTCCACCATTACCATGCAGCAAAAACAGTGCTGGGCCTTGCCCATATTTTTCATAATAAATTTCTGTTCCATCACTCATTTGAGCGATTTTTTTTTCATTTTTCACAACATCACCTACCAAGATTAAGTATACCGATTTTTTCGACTCTTGCACATTAATTTAATTGTAAGACCAAACGAAATCTTTAGAATGATTAATTAAATATAAAGCTGTGAAATTATGCTTTTAAAAGTTAAGTAAATTCTTGTAGTATGGATAAAGAAAAAAGAAGATAGTTGGGCAGATTTTATGTTGAAAATAATTGGAAAATTTTTAAAAATAATTATTACGCTTGCAATCTTGCTAACGGTTATAATAGGCGGGATTTTTGCAGTTCGTACATATAAGAATACTAAAACAGTGAATAGTTATCGAAACCAGGTACAGACGTTGGCTGATCAGGAAGGTGTCGGGGAATATACCGATGTTATTTTAGCTATTATGTATACGGAGTCAAAAGGAAAAGGTACGGACTTAATGCAAAGCTCTGAGAGTGCTTATGGCAGCCGCGGTAAGATTATCAGTCAACAAGAAAGTATTGAGAGTGGTGTTAAGCATTTTGCCGAGAGCTATAAACAGACTAAAGCAGCTGGTTGTGATCTTGAAACTGCTATTCAAGCATATAACTTTGGCACAAAGTATATTCAATACGTGCAAGATCATGGAGGAAAAAATAGTGTAGAGTTAGCAGAAGAATACTCCCGCGATATTTTGTCACCAGGCTATGGAAATGATCAGCAACATACTTATCGTTATATGCAGATGCAGTCAGTTTTATACAACGGTGGTTATTTATACCAAAATGGCGGCAATATGTTTTATGCTGAAATTGTCCAAATGAACAAGCGGTTCATTACATTATTTCAAAGGTTTCAAAATGGTTAAAATAATGAGCAGAAAGCTTGTAATAATAAAGAAATATGCTAAAATGGTAGACGTATAAGTTTGTCAAAAAAAATCGCGCTGATCGGAAGATGAATTGGGGCGATTTTTTACGGCTGTTATCATATTTTTTTGGGAATTGGGGTGAGAGTTTTGGTGCAGAGAATTCCCCAACAAGTTATTGATGAGGTTCGTGAAAAAACAAATATTGTTGAAGTTATCGGACAATATGTCCAGTTGAAAAAATCTGGTAAAAATTATTTAGGATTGTGTCCATTTCACGAAGAGAAGACCCCATCGTTTTCAGTTGCAGAAGACAAGCAGATTTTTCATTGTTTTGGTTGTGGAAAGGGAGGCAATGTCTATACATTTTTACAAGAGCTAGAGGGGATTAGTTTTCCAGAAGCGGTAAAAAAGGTTGCTGATATAGAGCAAATTCCTTTAGCTATCGAAATCTCCAGTGAGCCTATCAGTCAAACTTCAACGGGACAGCAGCAATTAATCGCTTTGCATGAGCGGACGCGTGATTTGTATCATCATCTCTTAGTGAACACAAAAGTTGGAGAAACGGCATTAGAGTATCTTCACGAACGTGGATTAAGCGATGAATTGATCAATGAATTTAAAATTGGTTTTGCTCCTAATCAGAGAGAATTTTTAGTTCAGGTAGCTAAGCAAGATAAAGTGACTGCTGATTTAATGGAACGTAGCGGGTTATTTATTCGACGTGAAGATGGCAGCTTTAGTGATCGATTTTACCATCGAGTCATGTTTCCCTTGAATGATTTTCGTGGAAAGCCAATTGGGTTTTCGGGTCGTTTACTAAAAACAGAAGATTTTCCTGGCGATGATCAACCAAAATATTTGAATTCGCCTGAGACTGAGTTATTCAACAAGCGACAGGTTCTTTTCAATTTTGACAAAGCACGGAATGAAATACGGAAACAAGGCGAAGCAATTTTGTTTGAAGGCTTTATGGATGTATTGGCTGCATGGCAGGCAGATATTAAGATTGGCTTAGCTTCGATGGGAACTAGTTTGACAGAGCAGCAAATAGCAGCGATTGAACGGATTACCGGTCAAGTCGTAATTGCTTATGACGGTGATGATCCTGGACAAGCTGCTACTGATCGTGCACTGACTATTTTAGATGCACACAGTCGACTAAACCTGGTCACTGTTACGGTTCCTGAAAAACTTGATCCTGACGAATATTTGCGAAAATACGGTGTAACTGAATTGCAGAATTTATTGCAGCACGGTCGTCAAACACCTTTTGCATTCAAAATGCAGTATCGTAAAAAAGGATTGAATCTGGAGAACGAAGCAGACCGTCTAGGCTATATAGAGGTCGTAATGCAAGATTTGGCAAAAGTACAATCGCCAGTTGAGCAGGACTTGTACTTAGGCCAATTAGCAAATGAGTTTCATTTAACAAGGGAAAGTTTGAAACAGCAGTTGCAGATGGTTCGTCAAACACAACGAACAGAAAGACGTCAACAACAATCGACATTTTCACAAGTACCTATCCAACCAATTAAAAAAGTACTAACTAAAGAGGAAAAAGCGGAACGAATGCTACTATATCGTAGTATGAATGAGCGTTCGATCCGAGAGCAATTGGTTCAAACAGATTTTCAATTCATTCATGATCAGTATCAAGAATTGCTTCTTTACTTAGATAGTTATATGATGGTTCATGGAAATTTTGTTTTAGCGGACTTCCTGAACTATTTAAAGGAGAATGAGATGAAGCAGTTAGCCATCGACATCTCTATGATATCCATGTCAGAAGATAGTAATGAACGAGAAATCTATGATTTGATGCAGGTTATCTCTAAGTCTGGCATTGCTGAAGAAATAAAACAACGACAAAAAGAGCAGCTCGAAGCCAGAAAAAACGGAAACCAGCAGCGGGAATTGGAATTGACCGTTCAGATTATTGAATTGACGAAACGCTTGAAACAAGCCTAGAAGTGAAAGGGGCATTTATTTTATGGCAGATGTAAAAAACAAAAAAGAGTATGAAAAAGCTGTAGCGGCCTTCATCAAGGAAAAGAAACCAATGGGACAGGTTGTTTATGATGAGCTTACCAATCGTTTGGCGACTCCTTATGAATTAGGCGCAGATGCAATGGATGAGTTGATCCAAAAAGTCGAGGATGCGGGTGTCAGTGTCGTCGATGAAAATGGTGAACCTTCTAAAGCTAGTTTGAAACAAAATGAAGAAACTGCGAAAGCCGCACAAAAAGAAGATTTATCGGCCCCAACTGGCGTTAAGATCAATGACCCAGTTCGTATGTATTTAAAAGAAATCGGACGAGTTTCATTACTAACTGCTGAAGAAGAAGTGGAACTCGCTTTGCTTATTGAACAAGGTGATCAAGAAGCTAAACAACGTTTAGCTGAAGCAAACTTGCGTCTAGTTGTAAGTATCGCAAAGCGTTATGTTGGACGCGGCATGCAATTCTTGGATTTGATTCAAGAAGGAAACATGGGTTTGATGAAAGCTGTTGAAAAATTTGATTATCGTAAAGGATTCAAGTTTTCAACCTATGCAACATGGTGGATCCGTCAAGCAATCACTCGCGCCATCGCTGACCAAGCAAGGACGATTCGAATTCCAGTTCATATGGTCGAGACTATTAATAAATTGATTCGCGTACAACGTCAATTACTACAAGATTTAGGACGCGAACCAACACCAGAGGAAATTGGTGCTGAAATGGACTTGCCGACAGAAAAAGTTCGTGAGATTTTGAAGATTGCTCAAGAGCCCGTTTCTTTGGAAACGCCAATTGGTGAAGAGGACGATTCGCATTTAGGTGATTTCATTGAGGATCAAGAAGCGACGAGTCCTGCTGAACATGCTGCATCAGAAATGTTGAAAGAACAATTGGAAGATGTACTAGATACGTTGACTGATCGTGAAGAGAATGTTCTGCGCTTACGTTTTGGTTTAGATGATGGAAGAACCCGGACTTTGGAAGAGGTCGGCCGTGTTTTTGGTGTAACTCGTGAACGAATTCGTCAAATCGAGGCGAAGGCTTTACGTAAATTACGTCATCCTTCACGCTCTAAACAATTGAAAGACTTTTTAGAATAATTTCAGACGCACTCCTCAAGTATTACTTGAGGAGTATTTTATTTGCAATACCATGGTAGTTGCACGAAATCCAAGTTATCAAGAAATCGGATGTTAATAAAGATAGGCGATCCAAACGAGCGTTGAAATTTATTATTTTTGATTAATTCACTCGAAAATTGCTTGGAACATCCCTAAACATATGATAGATTAAAGCATATGATTGAAAAAAGGAGCCGATTTCATTGCAAAAATGCCCTAACTGTGGTTTTGAACCAGTCGAAGGATGCACGACTTGTCCGAAGTGTGGCTTTTCATTACAGTTAAACGATCAAGAAGAAATTAAAGACAGTAATAATGACAAAAATGATACGATAGAATGGTCAGAACTTGCTGATATGCCGATTGAATCTGTGCAAAAAATGTTTAAGGATAACGAGGATAAAATGAAAGAAGAAAATTCAAAAAATAACTCTGAAGAAATTCCTGAGATGAATCCGATTTTGGCACAATATATTCGTGAACATAAGGATGACCAAGACAAAATAGAAGACACTGAGACTGAAAATACTGAGAAGGTAAATGAGACGGAATCTGATGATGTGGAGACAAACACAAAAACAGAAAACGATTCAATACCTGATAACGAGAGTGAAGAGGTTGATATATCAAAAAATGCTGATGAACCTGTCATTCAAGATTCAGCGGATGAATCTTCTGAAGTGAATGACGAATCTGAAGAAACTGAGACGTTGCCGGTTAGTGAGGATGCCATTTCAGAGGATTCGATCAACTCGAACGATGGCTATGAAGTATCAGATATAACTCAAGAGAATGATTCTAATAATGAAGGAATTATTCCGCCAGATAATGTTTCGTCTGTTAGTGAACCCCCTAAAAAGAACCGTAAAAGTCTTTACATTACTTTAGCTGCGATAGCAGTTTTAGGCATTGGTGGCGGTTACTATTACTACCATGAAAAAGAAGTTGAAGCTCAGCGTATTGCGACTGTGAAAAAAGAAAATGAAGCTTTGGATTCAATTGGCGAGAGCATATCAAGTTATTATACAGATGACAAGCAAGTTTTTCTTGCGAACGACAAAGTAGCTCTCAATACTAGTAAAATTGATGAAGAGTTATCTCGCTATAAAGAAAACAAACGATATGATGAAACCAAAAAAGCGTATGATCAGCTTGTGGCAAAGCAAAAAGCTGAACAATCAGTCAATCAATTGTTTACAAGTGCTGCGATTAACGGAGATAAAATTGTAGACAATCCTTTATTAAAAACGGCTGAACCAGTTGATTTATCTATCAGCACAGGTGATAAAGAGTTTGATGAATTAATGAATCAAGCTATAAATAAAGCCAAAGATCAGTACACGAAAATTGAAAGTGCGAAAAAAGCGACGGATGGATTACTAAAAGACGGCAATGTGATTGAAACTGTAAATCGTGATCAATACAATGCAGCAAATAATGCTATCAAAGCGGTGGCAAATCAAGAATTAGTTCAAACACAAAAAGATGAACTAACTAAAGTGGATCAAGCGTTGAAAGAAAAAGAGAAAAAAGCCGCTGAAGAAAAAGCGGCAGCAGAAAAAGCTGCTCGAGAAAAAGAGGAACAAGAAAGAGCAGCACAAGAAGCACAGAAGACGATTTCAACGGATAGTAGTCAAGCAGGAGATACCAGCAGTGATGCTTATGCGTGGGCTCCGGGTGTCAAAGAAAAAGTCATTCAAACCTGTATCTCTCGCGGTTACATCGTAGAAGGCGGGTATAGTTTAGAACCAGTAAAAATTGAAAACGGCGAAGGGTATTACAACTTATATGCCACTTCAAATCGAGCATCGTTAACACAAGGATATACCAGCTCTGACTTGCCCATGTACTTAGTGACAATTAATTGCAAAACAGGATGGTTTAAAGGTGACGGGCCAAATTAGATGAAGATTTAGAGGCTGGGGAGACACTGTCTTCCCAGCTTTAATAATGATATAAGACATTTTTTGCGAGGAGTAATAAATATGAACGAACTATTAGGACAAGTTTTTACCGGATTAATCATTGATGAGAATGAGAAAAAATATCTGGTACAAAAAAATGGTGTAACTTTCCAGCTTTTAAAGGAGGAAGGCACCCATGAAATCGGCGAAACAATTGAAGGATTCGGTTATATAAACCAGAGTAAAGAAGCCATTTTCACAACTCAGATTCCACAGGTTAGAATTGGCCATTACGCTTTTGGTGAGGTAACAGACGTCCGTCGTGATTTAGGTGTATTTGTAAATATTGGCTTAGCAGATAAAGATATGGTAGTTTCTCTAGATGAAATGCCAAGTATGAAAGAATTGTGGCCGAAAAAAGGTGATCGCTTGATGATTAGCTTACGGGTTGACGAAAAAAATCGGATGTGGGGCGTATTAGCTGACGAAACTATTTTTCACTCTTTAAGTCGTTCTGGGAATGCTGAGATGCAAAACGAAAATAAAAAAGGAACGGTTTATCGATTAAAGGTAGCTGGTTCTTATCTTATTACTGAGGATTTCTATATTGGTTTTGTTCATCCATCTGAGCGGTATCAAGAACCACGTTTAGGTGAGGTAGTGGAGGCACGGGTTATCGGTGTGAGACCAGATGGTGTCTTAAATATGTCTTTAAAGCCTCGTAGCTATGAAATGATCAATGATGATGCCGCAATGATTTTAACGATGTTGCAAAGAAACTCGGATCATAAATTACCTTTTTGGGACAAATCTGCTCCAGAAGAAATCAAAGAAGCTTTTGGCATAAGTAAGGGACAATTCAAACGTGCGATTGGCCATTTGTTAAAGGAAAAACTGATTGAACAAAAAGATGGCGAAATTCATTTAAAAAGCTAATTGAGAATGTCCTTGCATAAATAAAGGCGATAAACTATAATAATTCTAAGAAAAACAGTAGTAGCATAGCTGCTTGTTTATAATAATTATAAATTAGATAGAGGAGGGTTCTCTTGAACGCTATCCTGGCTTTACAGAAAACAAAAAAACAACTTCATGATTCTGGATTCAAGTTAACACCTCAGCGTGAAGCGACCGTTCTCGTTTTATTGGAAAATGAAAAGGATCATTTATCTGCCGAAGAAATTTATTTTTTGGTCAAAAAAAAGAGTCCAGAAATTGGTTTGGCGACAGTTTATCGTACATTGGAAATTTTAACAGAACTGCACATCGTTAATAAAATTAGTTTTGATGACGGATTGGCTCGGTATGACCTTCGAAAAGAGGGAGCGGAGCATTTTCATCATCACCTATTATGCCTTGAATGTGGCAATATAGAGGAGATAGAGGAGGATCTTTTGGGAGATGTGGAACGCGTAGTAGAATCCCGTTACCATTTTCTTGTTAAAGATCATCGTTTGACTTTTCATGGTATTTGCCAAAGCTGTCAGGAAAAGAAGGACGCATAGACATTTTAGTGAAAATGGATTAAGTTATAATTAATTTATATAGTCCCTTGCAAAGATACGTGCTATCATTTCAAGGGACTTTTTGTTATGATAAAGCGAAAGTGGTGAGAACATGGATGAACAAATAACAGAATATTTGCATTATTTGTCGATCGAACGCGGTCTTTCAGACAATACTCGGATAAGCTATCAAAGAGACTTACACCAATACTTATCTTTCTTGAATGATCAAGGTGTGACAGATTGGCAAGCAGTAGATCGATATACAGTTGTGGCCTTTTTAACGAGCTTGACTGAAGCGGGAAAAGCGTCAACTACGATAACGCGAATGATTTCTAGTTTGCGTCGGTTCCATCAATTTCTGCGTCAAGAACGGTATACCGATCATGATCCAATGCAGCACATTGATAGCCCCAAAAAAGCGCAAAAGCTTCCACAAACTCTTTCGCTGACAGAAGTAGAACGTTTAATTGCAGCACCGGATACTACTACTGATTTAGGGATTCGAGATCGTGCTATCTTGGAGGTTATGTATGCGACGGGGCTTCGAGTTAGTGAACTGATTGGACTAAGACTTGGCGATATTCATTTGGAGATGGGCTTACTTCAGACCATCGGTAAGGGAGATAAAGAGAGAATAGTTCCGCTAGGTGATTACGCGATTCACTGGTTAGAACGGTATCTTTCTGAGGTTAGACCCTTATTAACTAAAAAAACACCAAACGAAATGTTCTTGTTTGTCAATAACCATGGTCATGGAATGAGTCGTCAAGGAATATGGAAGAATTTAAAGCAATATGTCATCAAGGCAGAGATTACAAAAGATGTTACACCACATACACTGAGACACAGCTTTGCTACACATTTACTTGAAAATGGTGCTGACTTGCGGACGGTTCAGGAACTTTTAGGACATGCCGACATATCTACAACACAAATTTACACTCATATCACTAAACGGAGAATGACCGAAGTGTATAAAGAGTTTTTCCCACGTGCTTAACAGGAGGAGAAAGAATGCTTACTCAATACCGAAAAAATCAACGCAAGATTGCAATGGGACTTTTAAGTTTTCATGAGAGTTTAAAAGATCAACAACATTTACTAAAGGAAATCGATACATACGAAGGTGACGATCGCTACCAGCTCTATTGTTATTACGATGAAAATTCTGACAATGTTCAAGGAGTAATTGGTGTAAGTCAATTGGAGGATGAAGAAATTGTTCTCCATGATATCAGCCTAAATCCTTCTTATCGTGGTGAGGGAGTGGGAATTCTCATGATGGATGAACTGCAAGCGATGTATCCAGATCAAAGAATTATTGGAACACCAGCCACTTCTGAATTTTTAGCAAAGTGGCAAGAGCATAAGCGAGGATAATATGGAAACGATTAGTTTAAAATTAGACGTCTTTGAAGGACCGTTAGATTTGTTATTACATTTAATCCAACAGTTAGAAATTGATGTATACGATATTCCAATTGCGGAAGTGACGGAACAATACATGAATTTTATTCATGCAATGAAAACTCTGGAGTTAGAGGTTGCTGGTGAATATTTGGTTATGGCAGCAACACTGATGTCAATTAAAAGTCAAATGCTGCTTCCCAAACCCGAGTTGGCGTTTGATTACGATGATGAGGAAGGCGAAGATCCTCGAGAAGCTTTGGTTCAACAACTTTTAGAATACCGTAAATATAAATATGCTGCTTCTGTATTATCTGAAAAGGAACAAGAAAGAAGTCAATTTTATACGAAGGCACCAATGGATCTCTCTGAATACGAAGAGGAACTTCTGCCTTTACCAAAGAATCAGTTGAACACAATTGACCTCTTTTTAGCTTTGCATGACGTTTTGCAACGTAAGAAGAGAAATCAGCCAATCGAAACAACAGTGTCTACAGAAACATTTACTGTTGATCAAAAGGTAAATGAAATTGGACTAAGGTTGGCAAAATTATCTGAGTCTGAAGGCTTGCCCTTAGAGTCTTTTTTTGTGCAATTTACTAAAGATGAGATGATTACTACTTTTATGGCCTTATTGGAATTAATGAAAAAGGGCCAAGCCTTAGCAACTCAAGAAGAAACTTATGCACCAATTTTGGTCTTTAAAGGAGTAGCAGCATGAATCAATTGAGTCAAATCGAAGCGATGCTTTTCGTAGTAGGGGAAGAAGGGATAAGCCTGGAAGAGTTGGCTTTCACTTTGAAACGCCCAATGCCTGAAATCTATCAGAATATTATCGATCTGAAGGAGTCTTATGAGAATAGCACAACTTCCGCACTCACTCTTTTAGAGGTTGGAAACCATTTTGTTTTAAGCACTAAAAAAGAGTTTGCGCCTTTGTTAAAAGAATTTGCGCGCTCTCCAATGGCCAATCGGCTAAGTCAGGCAGCCTTGGAAACATTATCGATTATTGCTTACAAGCAACCTGTAACACGATCGGAAATTGATGAACTACGTGGAGTCCAATCAAGCGGAGCAGTTCAAACACTAGTTGCACGGCAATTAATTGAAGAAAAGGGACGTGTTGATGGTCCTGGTCGGGCAATACTATATGGGACCAGTGCGTATTTCATGGACTATTTTGGCTTGAAAGATATTGAAGAGTTACCAGATGTTCAAAAGATGGAAGAAGATTTAGCGGATGAAAATGAACCTTTAGATTTGTTTTATGACCGCTTCAAAGAAGAGGATGAATGATAATGGAGAGATTACAAAAAGTTATTGCCCATGCAGGAATTGCCTCGCGTCGTAAGGCGGAGGCGTATATTACTGATGGCCGAGTAAAAGTAAATGGCGAGGTTATCAAGGAATTAGGAACAAAAGTTGGCAAGAAGGACATTGTTGAAGTAGACGGCGTTCCAATTTATCAAGAAGAGCCCGTGTATTATTTATTTTACAAGCCACGTGGTGTGATATCCGCTGTCACAGATGATAAGAATCGTAAGGTAGTGACAGATTATTTTTCATCTGTACCTGAAAGAATTTATCCTGTAGGACGTTTAGATTATGATACCTCTGGAATTTTACTTTTAACTAATGATGGTGATTTTTCCCAGAAATTGGCCCACCCGAAGCATCAAATTGATAAAGTTTATGTTGCTAAAGTGAAAGGATATGCCGAAAAAAGAAACTTGCTTCCTTTAACAAAGGGGATTCGTATCGAAGGTAAGAAGACAGCACCAGCTCGATTTGAAATTCTTTCAACGGATAAAAAAGCGGAGACAAGTATTATTGAATTAACGATTCATGAAGGTCGTAATCATCAAGTGAAAAATATGCTTGCTGCTGTTGGACTGCCAGTTCAAAAATTAAAACGTGAACGCTATGGGGACTTAACTTTGCAGGGACTACGTCCAGGCGAATATCGACGTTTAAATACGAAAGAAATCAACACACTATTAAATCAATCGAAATAGTCAAAATCATTTACTTGTTTTTTGATAGTAAAATTGTTATAGTGAATTTACAATAAAAAATAATTTAAGGTTCGTCTTCAGGGGCAGGGTGAAAATCCCGACCGGCGGTAATAGTCCGCGAACTGCGAAAGCAGCCGAATCGGTGTGATTCCGATACCGACAGTACAGTCTGGATAAAGAAGATAGAGCTTATTTGGGTGAGTCTAAATTCAAGTAACTCTATGCTTTTTCTGAAGCATAGAGTTTTTTTGTGGTAAAGAACACTCAAATGGTTCGTTGAAGATGATTCCGAAACGGAGGATTTCAGATGAAGAACTTAAGGTTACAAAAAATGACAGCAGTAGCAGTAGCAGCGGCAATGGGGTTGATTTTGCAGTTCATCGCATTTCCAATTGTTCCAATGTTTCCATTTCTAAAACTGGATTTTAGTGATATTCCAGTTTTGATTAATATGTTTATCTTTGGACCATTAACTGGGATTGTAACTGCGTTTATTCGATCATTATTACATTTGACCATGACTGGTTTTTCTGTTGATAATATGATCGGAGACTTTGCTAGCTTCTTTGCCTCAACGCTGTATACTTTGCCAATTTTCTTAATGTTCAGGAAAAAAACAACGTCAAAACGAGTATTAGGGCTTGGCCTAGGAATTTTAGCGATGACTCTTTTTATGAGTGTTGCCAACTATTTTGTTATTACTCCACTTTATTTAAAAGCATTTGGACTTTCAGCAGGACAAATGCTGGGTATGGGGTTAGGCCGATATATTTTAGTAGGAATCGTTCCCTTCAACGTGCTTAAAGGAATTATCGTGAGCGCTGTTTTCTTAGTACTCCATGCAAAATTGTTGCCATGGTTATCGAAGAAAACATTAACCTCACAACACCATTCCGTATAGAAAGATACAAAAAAATCTCAGATGAAATGTCTGAGATTTTTTTTGTCTATCTATGTTATTATGATTTTTGATAAAGGATGGCATGGGAAGGACAGCGTTTAGCAGATTGAATGACAGCTGCTTGCTGATCTTCAGGTATAAATTCGTGAGTTGCTTCTGGCTCTCCGATAAAAAGGACAAGACCATCATCAGTATAATCAAAGATTTCTGGCGCGATTGTTTGGCATAACCCACAGGCGATGCAGCGCTCAGGAATGATTTCACATTTCATTACTTCACCTTCCACAGGAGATTATATTATGACTTTTTTTATTTTAACGTTATTTAAGGCAGGCTACAAGTTAAGAACCTCTACCTTATATCATTTATTAGTGGGTAAAAGAACCAGTTCTGTATTACTCCATGGTTTTTTTCACGAAAATTTGCCTTATTTAGGAGCATTGCCGAATCTAAAAGAAGAAGTATTCCGAAAAGAACTGCAGCGGCTGATTGAAAAGCAGTTGATTTTAGTAAATGATGGTTTCGGAGAACTAACCGTTGAGGGGCAGAGAGTATTAGGAAAAGAATCCTATCCCTTTTATGGGCTGAATAACCTGCGCTATGGTCGTATGAGGGAGAATATGTGGCACATGATTCTTTTCTCAGTACAAGTAATCAGTCATTTATCTTTTAATGAAAAAAATTATCTCCCAATTGAAAACCGTCCATACTATTTACAGCAAATAAAAAAATGGTTGGCTCATTCTAAAGTAGATGTGATTGTAAAATTTAAACAGGAATTGGAGCTGATTTTTCAAAAATTACCAGTAAATGAAGCAGATTTTTTGGCGAATCAATTTTCTGGCGTAGAGTTTCAAGGGAAAACAGCGTATCAGTTACTGCCAGAAAAATGGCTGGAAGAACCATGGAGCAGTCTCTACCAGCAAAATGCAATTGATCTTTTTCTGGCGCAAGTCATGCAGGATAATAGTGGGGAAATATTTAGGTTACTCTCTAATTTGGATCAACAAAATCTGAATCAAAGCATGCTAATTACAAAGCAATTTTTTTTGGCGGGAAAATCAATAGATGAAATACTAAAATTACGTCATTTAAAGCAAGGGACTGTCAATGATCATTTTATTGAATGGGCATTAATAGATGAAAATTTTCCTTTTAAAAGTTTTGAGCTCATCAATTTCAATGAGCTAGATAAGAATCAAATCGTCAATGCACGGTTTCAAGAATACGATAGTTCATATTTAACGTTCCGTTTATCACAAATTTATCGTATGAGGGAGAAATAATGGAGTTAACAGAAGTTTTAAAGGCAAAGTTTAATTACGAGCAATTTCGTCCCGGACAAAAGGAAATTATTCAGACTCTTTTAGCTGGAAAGTCTGTATTGGGCATGCTGCCTACAGGAACAGGAAAATCTTTGTGTTACCAATTACCAGGGTATTTGTTAGAAGGTACAGTAATTGTGATTTCTCCTTTGATCTCTCTAATGGAGGATCAAGTAACGCAACTCCAACGTATAGGAGAAAAAAGAGCAGTCGCGCTGAACAGTTTACTGTCTGGATGGGAAAAGCAATGGGTTTTGAGCGAAGCACATAACTATAAGTTTATTTTTATGAGTCCAGAGATGTTTTTGACTCCTAACGTTCAAAAAAAGTTGCAGGAAATAAAACTTTCCTTAGTAGTTGTTGATGAAGCCCATTGTATTTCACAATGGGGAATTGATTTTCGACCAGAATATTTAAAGCTTGCTGATGGAATAAAATTCGTAGAAGCTTCCCTGGTTTTAGCGTTAACTGCAACTGCTACGAAAGCTGTGCGACAAGATATTCAGCGTTTGCTCTTCACTCGTAAAGCAGCAGAAGAATACATTTATTCTGTAGATCGTCCCAATATAAGTTTTTTTGTCTATCAGGAAGATAAATTAGAAAAGTTACAAGAATTGGTTGAATCCTTACGTGGTGCGGGAATCGTTTACTGCGCGACTAGAAAAAAGGTAGAAGAGCTTTACCAATTACTTAAGTCAAACCACTCGGTCGCCTATTATCACGGTGGTCTTAGCGGGCAAGAAAGGCGGATGCTTCAACAACAGTTTATCGCCGGTGATTTGCAATTGCTCATTGCAACCAATGCATTTGGCATGGGAATTAACAAGGATAATATTCGATATGTTATCCACTATGATCTACCAGATTCACCTGAAAATTATTTACAGGAGGTTGGACGTGCTGGTAGAGATGGACAAGCGAGTCAGGCGATACTCCTTTATGAAGCAGGAGACGAACATATTCATCATTTTTTACAGGAACAAACCAATCAATCAAAAAAGCTTTTTGAAATCAAACAAACAATGAGTGATCTTGTTTTTGAAGACCCATTAATTAAAAAATGGGAACACTTTTTTCCTGAAGAGAGTGACGAATTATTGGCTCTATTGAGTCAACGTGGAATGACAAAACGACTCCAATTACAAAAAATGCTGGAGTACATTTCATTATCCACTTGTCGCCGTGAGTTTTTAGTTACCTATTTTGACGAAACGCTCCATGAAAAAAATCCCATTTGTTGTGATAATGACGGAGCTACTTTATCTACTAAAAAGAGTGAAGTGGAAAATATTGCGACAGTGTTACCATGGAAAAAAATATTTCAAAAAATTTTTAAAAATGATATGAAAGATTGAAAATTGACGCATATTTTTTTTGAGCTATGGTATAATACATGGCGATAGCATTTAGGAGGTTAGAGAAATTGAGTAGAAAAGATCGCTATAACGATACGAATAATGAACCGTGGGATCAACATATTTACGAATCTGATAGTGAAGAAGAAACTTATTCACGCAGCCAGTCTCGTCGTAGTGGTGGTGGTAATAAAGGTGGCGGAAATACGAAATTCTTAACGATTCTAGTCGCATTATTGTTAGCCCTTATTTTGATTCCAGCCGGTGCCTTTTTCTGGATTACTCGTGATAATGACAAGCCAGCGGCCTCTCCTGAGAGTACAACGCAGGTGTCTAAAGTATCTTCGACAGAAAAGTCTAGCACCGAAGAAAGCAGTACTGAAGAAAGTACAGCTTCAACAGATACACAGGCTGCACAAGAATCTCAACAACAAGCCGATGCAGAACAACAAGCAGCACAAGCCGCAGCATCTCAATCTCAGGCAGCAGCAGAGGCGGCAGCCTCTCAATCAGCAGCTCAAGCGGCACAACAAACAACGCCATCTTCAAGTGTAGCTGATGATCCGAATGCCCAATATGGTACAGTCCAATCAGGCGAAGGCCCTCAACAAATTGCTGGAAGATATGGTCTTTCTGTTGATGAATTTCTTCGGTTGAATGGAATGGATAGAAGCAACTTTTATTTTGATCCAGGTCAGCAGGTACGTATTAAATAATTTGAATATCTTGCCGTAATCGTTAGCGATTACGGCTTATTTATTGAAAAGAGGCAAAACATGGAAAATATTTCAATTGCAATTGACGGTCCAGCATCCTCTGGAAAAAGTACAGTAGCAAAAATTTTAGCAAATGATTTCAATTTTATATATGTTGACACAGGTGCAATGTATCGGGCGATTACTTATTTAGCAATCAAGCATCAGATACCTTTTTCGGATGAAGCGGCTTTGGCGGAGTTGACGAAGCAATATCCAATCACCTTCAAACAATCTGCTTACGGACAATTAGTATTTGCAGATAATGAGGAAATTACCCAAGCAATTCGCCAAACGGACGTTACAGCTGCTGTATCAGAAGTTTCTTCACATGGTAAAGTTCGAGAAGAGCTAGTAGAGGCTCAACGTCAACTAGCTCAAAAAGGCGGAGTCGTAATGGACGGTCGCGATATTGGTACGACCGTCTTACCTAAAGCGGAGGTAAAGATTTTTTTGGTGGCAAGTGTTGAAGAACGGGCGCAGCGTCGCTACAAGGAGAATCAGGAAAAGGGTATAAAAATGGACTTTGAAGCAATCAAAGAAGCCATCGCAAAACGCGATTATTTAGATTCTCATAGAGAAGTCTCGCCATTAGTGCAAGCAGCAGATGCTGAATTGGTCGATACAACTGGAATGTCGATCGAACAGGTAGTAACGAAGATTAAAGAGGTCATTTACTCAAAAGGTTTCTAAATTTTGGATAAAATCGATAAATAAAGCGAAATTCTTTCAAATTTTTAGAAAAAAAGAAGAAATCGCTTTATTTTTCATGTGGATTATTCTAAAATAGAACATGTAGTGTATTTTACGCAGAATTGTTGGTAAGGAGGACAAACGACATGACAGAATTAGAACAAAATTCGATGGAAAACGAAAATGTTTCCATGGAAGCAGCAATGGAAAGTGTGCATGAAGTTCAAGTTGGCGATATTGTTAAAGGTGAGGTGCTCGCCTTAGAAGATAAACAAGTTATCGTTGGTATTGAAGGTGCAGGGGTAGAAGGTGTAGTTCCTGCTAAAGAACTTTCAACATTACCTGTTGAAGATATCAATGAAGAAGTCAAGGTTGGCGATATTCTTGATTTAGTCGTTATCTCTTCTATCGGAAAAGACAAAGAAAATGGTAGTTATCTTCTTTCTAAACGACGCTTAGATGCGAAAAAGGTTTGGGAAGATATCGAAAAAGAATTCCAAGATGGAAAAATTATCGAAGCACCGGTAACTAGCAGCGTCAAAGGTGGTTTAGTAGTTGATGTAGGTGTACGTGGTTTTGTACCAGCATCAATGATTGACGATCACTTTGTGGATGATTTTTCAGCGTATACTGGAAAAACATTGAAATTCAAAATTATTGAAATCGAGCCTTCTGAGAATCGTTTGATTCTATCTCATAAAGCAGTGGTGGAAGCTGAAAAAGCAGAGAAGAAAAAGGAAATTTTAGCAGATCTATATGAAGGTCAAGTCATTAAGGGGCAAGTTGCTCGTCTTACAGATTTCGGTGCATTTATTGATCTTGGCGGTATTGATGGATTGGTTCACGTATCAGAAATTTCTCACAGCCATGTGGCAAAACCTGCGGATGTCTTGAATGTAGGCGATGAAGTTGAAGTTCAAGTGCTTTCTGTAGATCCAGAGAAAGAGCGTATCTCTTTATCAATTAAAGCGAATCTGCCTGGTCCTTGGACAGATATCGAAGAAAAAGCAGCACCTGGTTCAATCCTTGAAGGAACAGTGAAACGCTTAACCAGCTTCGGTGCTTTTGTTGAAATTTTCCCTGGTGTAGAGGGACTTGTTCATATTTCTCAAATTTCTCACAAGCATATTGCGACACCGCACGAAGTCTTACATGAGGGGGATCAAGTACAAGTAAAAGTTCTTGAAGTACATCCTGAAGAGCATCGTGTAGCACTTTCAATTAAAGCATTGGAAGAAAAGCCTGAAGAGGCTAAAGCAGAACCTGTAGAAGAAGAATCTTATGAGTTGCCTGAGGAAAATACTGGCTTCACAATGGGAGACATCTTAGGCGACGCTTTAAATGAAGACTCAGAGGACAACGAATAAATATTAGCTATTTTGAGGCGTGTTTAAGCACGCCTCTTTTTTATGCAGAAATCATTGAATGCGTATAAAAACTGAAAATTCTTCAAACGGAAACAACTTAATTTTCTTATTAATTCATCCGTGAAAATGATTCCTTCTCTTGCAAGAAGGAGCTTTCTTGGTTAAACTAAAGAGAATTTGAAAAAAATTGCCGTTGCTAGCTCTACTAAGTAGTTCATTAGTAGAAGAGAATGTAGTTGAATCGATAATAGATTTTGTGGAAATTTATTCTAGCAATTTGAGTATGCTCTAAGTTTTATAGTATGTTTTTGTCCTAGTAGACTTAGTTGCTGCTATGGATTGGAACAGGACATACTTATCACAAAAGTAGATACTATGAGCATTAGGCTCATTTTTTAAAAAATTTAATACAGTAATTAGGAACGAGGAATTAAATTATGTCAAATCCTACAATTGCCATCGTTGGCCGTCCGAACGTCGGTAAATCAACATTATTTAATCGAATCGCTGGGGAACGCATTTCAATCGTGGAGGATACGCCTGGCGTAACACGTGATCGAATCTATGCAAAAGGTGAATGGCTGGATCATGAATTCTCAATCATTGATACCGGTGGAATCGATATTGGTGATGAACCTTTTATGGAACAAATTAAGCAACAGGCTCAAATTGCGATTGATGAAGCAGATGTGATTTTGCTTGTGGCAAGTGGAAAAGAAGGCGTCACTGATGCAGATGAAGCAGTAGCAAAAATTTTGTATCGCAGTAAAAAACCAATCATCTTAATGGTGAATAAAGTAGATAATCCTGAAATGCGTAACGACATTTACGAATTCTATTCTTTGGGATTAGGAGAACCATATCCTGTTTCTGGAAGCCATGGGCTTGGTTTAGGAGATGTACTAGATGAAGCAGTCAAACATTTCCCAGCAGAAAATGAAGATGATGAAGATCAATCTATCAAATTTAGTTTAATTGGTCGGCCGAATGTTGGAAAATCTTCACTAATCAATGCTATTTTAGGCGAAGACCGAGTGATCGTTTCAGATATTGAAGGAACAACAAGGGATGCAATTGATACAAAATTTGTTGGCGAAAACGGTCAAGAATTTACAATGATTGATACAGCTGGAATGCGGAAACGCGGCAAAGTTTATGAAAATACAGAAAAGTATTCTGTTATGCGTGCGATGCGCGCGATTGACCGCTCGGATGTTGTTCTTGTCGTTTTAAACGGGGAAGAAGGGATTCGTGAACAAGATAAGCGAATCGCCGGTTATGCCCATGAGGCGGGTCGAGGTGTGATTATCGTGGTCAATAAATGGGATCTGGTCAAAAAAGATACCAATACCATGAAAAAATTCGAGGAAGAAATTCGTGATGAGTTTGCTTATCTGGATTATGCACCAATTGTTTTTGTCTCAGCAATGACCAAGCAACGTTTGAATAGAATTCCAACGATGATAGAAGAGGTCAGCATGAATCAGAACTTGCGTATCCCATCTTCTGTATTGAACGACATCATTATGGACGCTGTTGCAATTAATCCAACACCGACAGATAAAGGCAAGCGATTAAAGATTTTTTATGCGACTCAAGTAGCGGTAAAGCCTCCGACATTTGTGGTTTTTGTAAATGAAGAGGAACTTATGCATTTTTCTTATGCACGGTTTTTAGAAAATCAAATTCGAAAGGCATTTGAGTTTGAAGGAACACCGATAAAAATAATCGCTCGGAGAAGAAAATAAGGTATTTTATCATACTTTTATTTTGGTGACAACAGATTTCTCTGAATGATAAAACAACCATGAATTTTGTGCCATTAATCGTTAAAAACCTTGCTAACATAAGGTTCTTATGCTATCGTTATAACAGAATATTGACCAAATCAATATTTCTTTGCTGATGGCTGGACCACTCAGTTATCAGTTGATGTTTAGACATCACTACTCATTTCTCAGGAGGTGAATTCATTCATGGCAAACAAAGCAGAATTGATCGAAAAAGTTGCAGCAGCTACTGACTTAACTAAGAAAGACGCTACAGCTGCTGTCGATGCTGTATTTTCAACTATCCAAGACGCATTAGCTGAAGGTGAAAAAGTTCAGTTGATCGGCTTCGGTAACTTTGAAGTACGTGAACGTGCGGCCCGTAAAGGACGTAACCCACAAACTGGTGAAGAAATCGAAATTCCAGCAAGCAAAGTACCTGCGTTCAAACCAGGTAAAGCGTTAAAAGACGCAGTTAAATAATTTTTGCTGCTAAAACCGTTGTGACTTTAACAGTCACAGCGGTTTTTTGTCTGAAATGAGAACAAAATTAATTGATACTTATTTCTTTTTGATGTCGTTATTTCATTCTGTTTGTAACTTATTTTTTGTTTTACGAAAGGCTTTACATACGATAAAATGAAGAAAAGATTTTTATTTTTTCTTTGGAGTAGCTCAATGGCTTTTTAGAAAATGATATACTACTCAATAATGGGAGAAAAAATAAGGGAAGAAAGAGGGTGAAGCGATGTCAAAGGAGCGTCTATTTTATGTTGAGAAAAACGACTCTTGGCATTCGTATGAGTTTCTTGCACAAAGAAAAAATGATCCTAAGTGGCGACAAGCTTTTTTAGAAGCAGATGCATTACTGGAACAAGAAGATAAGAAAAGAAAGCGTCGCAACTTTATTATATTGCTAGTATCTGTTCCGCTATTATTGATTCTTGTTTTAGTCGGACTGTATTTTTATGGATCTTCGGATGAAGAGGCAATTCCCAAACGAGAAGTAAGTTTGAACGATTCGACATCTGTTTCCACAGTGGCGACAGATGAATCAAAGACAATTGATACTTCCAGTGTTGGTCAGGTGCTAACAACTCCTTGGGGCGAACAGGTAACCGTATTGAGAATTCTATCCAATGGAGAACGTGTGATCAAAGAAGGCTACTCCCCATCAGATTTAAATGGAGATGGCCTGTTAACCTTTGAAGAGCTGTCAGAAGTGGAAGAAAAAGCAAATCAAGGGGTTCAACAACCTTACCAACAACCACAACAGGGACAAAACTATCAGCAACAACCCCAACAAGGGCAAAGCTATCAGCAACAACCGCAACAGGATCAAAATAATCAGCAACAAACGCCTCAAGATAATCAACAAGGTGTACAGCCAAGTCAATCCAACGGGCAACAGACTCCTTCAAATCAGGACGGTGGCACTACACAGAATCAGCAAAACACACCACAAAGTCAATAACTAAGTACTTTTATTCTTACGTGAATTGTATTTTTTGTAGGTATAATCCAGATACTTTTTTATTCCTGTAATAAATAGAGATGAAATGTCTCATAGCCTTTCGCAGTTTTGTTGCGGGAGGTTTTTTTGTAGTATAAAATAAAGAAAACGGGGTGAGCGGGATGGAAATAACCTATCAAAATAAAAAGAAGGAAACACAGATTATTTATGGAGAGACCGTCGCTTCAATGATGCGTGAAAAAGATTTACAAAATAAACAAATACTATTTTGTGGAAATCAACGATACTATGATCTGTACGCTGAAAAACTACGACAATTTATCCCTAAAACGAGTACTCATGACTGGTTTATCACGCCTAACAATCGATACTGCAATACAATGGAAAGTTTTCAAGAATTGATTCGTTTTTTAGAACGCTTTAGCCGACAAAAGGAAACAATCTTTCTTGGGATCGGAAACGAAGGGGTTATTGAGCTTTTGGGTTTTACCCACCATGTTACCAATCTCTCAGCAGAGCTTTGCTTTTTTCCTGTATCACTTAGATCCTTTGCTCAAAGTCTGTCCTTTATTGATCAGATAGTTTCAGATAAAAATTTGATGACAGTCATGGAAATCGAAGAGGTACCAAAAAGCATTCTGTTTGATCATACTTTGGCTGATCAACAAAAAACTGGGAAAATGGTAGACCTTTTGACCTTGATTCGTTGTGGTATAGTCTGTGATTATTCCTTTTTACAAAGTTTATACAAGAATTTTCCTACGCGGGAAGCCCTTTTTCAGCACTCTTTTTCTGCTTTCAGCGAGACGCTGATCTATTACTATCAGGACAATAGCGAGGAACTGCGTAATTTTGGTAAAATATTTGAGAAAGCTTTTTTTCAAACAGAGAATGGGTCATTATTATCCAATAGTATGAAGACGATGTTTGGCTTGTTATTTGAGTTTGCATGGAATGTCACAACAAGCAATCTTCATTTCAATTTTAAAAATTTTATGATATGGTTGGTGCGATTAGGATTTCCTATTATGATGCCAGAAGGAATCTCCTTGGCTGATTACGGGCAGCAAGTCATTGCCTTAGCGCAGGAAAAGCCCTTAGCAGGATTAATTCAAATCGGTGAAGTCGGTATGGAAAAAGTCCCGACCCAAAAAGAGTTGCTTCAAACATTTGAAGTATATCAAAAAATCGTAACAGAGATCAGGGGAGAATAGATGTCAAGTTATAGCGAAAAGATGCTTGCAGCATTAAAAAATGAAGATTTAACAGAAGCAAATCTAATGTTTGAAGAAGCATTAAAAAAAGATGATCCAGAAATTTTAGCTAGTTTAGCTGAAGAATTACAAGCGTTAGGTTTTTTAGAAGAAGCAAAAAAAGTATTAGAAAAATTAGTGACTGATTTTCCTCAAGAAGATGTTTTTTACCTTTCTTTAGCAGAAATTGCGATTGAAAATGATGATATTGATGGAGCCTTCTCGTACTTAGAAAAAATTGAACCTGACAGTGAAAATTATCTAGAAAGTCTGTTAGTGACAGCCGACTTGTATCAGGTTCTAGGTATTCCTGAGGTTAGCGAAGCCAAGCTTTTACAAGCCAAAACGATTGCACCAGAAGAACCTTTGATTACATTTGCTCTTGCAGAGTTACATTTTTCTGCGAATCAATTAGGAGAGGCCATCAATGACTATGGACAGCTTCAAAAACAGGGCATTGATGAGATCGCGAATGTTTCAATTGATGAAAGAATCGGTTCAGCCTATAGCATGATGGGCGGATTTGAAGAGGCGATCCCATTTTTAGAACGGGCATTGGAAAAAGAACATACTTCTGATCGGTTGTTCCAACTAGGATTTACTTACTATCAGTTGCATGATCACCAAAAAGCCATTAATTACTTACAGGAGTTAATTACACTTGATCCTCAATACCAAAGTGGCTATTACTATCTTGCTGACAGTTTGAAAGAAGAAGAATTACTGGAAGAAGCGTTGCTTTCTGCAGAGGAAGGAATCAAAGAAAATCCTTATCAAGTGGAACTACTGCATTTAGCCTCTGAAATCGCTTATCGATTGCGTGATAGTAAAAAAGCTGAAGAGTTGTTAATTCAGGCAATTGAAACAGGCGATAAAACGGATGAAACTTTGTTGACATTAAGTAACCTTTATCTAAATGAAGACCAGCCTGATAAAGCGATCGAGATGATTTCCCAGATGGATGAGGAGGATAATCCTTACGCTGCATGGAATTTAGCGCAGGCCTATAACGAACTAGAAGATTTCGATGCGGCTCGCACCTATTATAAGCAAGCGTATGAAGATCTGTCTCATGAGCCGGACTTTTTGAAGGCTTACGGAATCTTTTTACGTGAGGATGGTCAATTGGAACAGGCACGAGTTGTTTTAATGAGCTACTTGCAACAAGAACCTGGTGATTTAGAAGTACAATCATTATTAGAAGAGTAGAGAGGTGAGAAAAATGATCGATGTAGGTGAAAAGCGTGAATTTCTCGTGTGGTTGATCAATAATGTAAGTTTTCAACGTCGAGAAGTGATTTGGATTTTGAATTACTTAATTAATCATGAAGCAATTCTACGAAATGTTCACATTGTCGAGCAGGCGCTAGAAACTAAACGTGGGTTAGTTTTTCGAGACATTACCCAACGTGAGGAACCGATGGTGTTTTCAATTGAGGGACATCAGTTTTCGAATAGTGATCAGATTTTTCATGAAATTCGTCTGCATTGGCAACAACCTTTATATCTAGAATGCATTTTTCCAAATTCATGGCAAAATGCACAATATTTATCCGTTCTTGAGGACAATCCCGCACTTTCTTGGAATGATAATGTTAGTGAAGAGATCGTAACGGAAGTGGAAAACTATTTGAAATTTCAAGAACAGGAAGCACAAGTAGACTTATTGAAAAAGCAAATTGATATGGCCTTAGAAGATGGCGACAAGGAAGCTTTTCTCATCTTATCAGATGAACTAAACAGGCTCAAATTAACCATACACGAATAAAAAGATACCGCAGACAATGAGCCGACCTCCAAAAGTTAGACCAAAATCTAACTCTTGGAGGTCGGTATTTTTATGGCTAAATA
>OBUQ01000180.1_pt1 | contig 77809 bp, 73 predicted proteins | sample 1494951 | NCBI WGS metagenome assembly OBUQ01 (sample SAMEA2579938, study PRJEB22360) | human gut metagenome | biome: human gut; feature: human-associated habitat; material: faeces | place: Denmark | collected 2008/2010
TGTTTGCTTTGAAAACATTGATATAACAAGGGCTGATAATTATGAAATTAGCTCAGATAAGTTATTTTTCTATAATTTAAATAGATTTTTCTTTAAACTGCTGTAAGACATGAGAATAGTTAGACACTTCATTGAATACCATCATTTTACCCATTCCATACGTTTATGGTGCCCAACGGAAAATATCCATAACAATTAATAGCTTATCGCCTTGTCATAAGACTCGGCAGTTTTATCATTTTACCTTGATCGTTCATTAAATCACAAAAAATTCGAATTTTGATGGTTTTTCTTTTTTGTTTATTGTTATAATTATAAGAAAAAGACCTACGGGAGGATTTATGGCACAGATTATTTTTTATGTTTTGATTGGTTTGATGATCTTTCAAGCGATCATGCTTGTACGCGATGTCGTGACGCATCGGGAGGATTTAGGACCAGGGAATTGGTTAATTAATGGGATTATTGGATTTATTGCAGATTTTGCGGATACGATCGGAATTGGTAGTTTTGCCTTAACAACGATGATGCTGAACGTAACAAAGCAAAATGATGACGATCGAAAATTACCGGGAATATTAAATGTGGGACACGCGATTCCTGTGTTAACTGAAGCTGTGATTTTCGTCACAGTTATAAAAGTAGATTCCTTAACCTTAGTTTCACTGATCCTAGCCGCTATTGTCGGCTCTTGGTTCGGCTCAAAGTATGTTACTAAGCTATCAGAAACGGCTGTTCAGAAGTGGATCGGCTGGGCACTATTGATTACTGCTATTTTAATGCTATTGCGTCAAACTGAAGTCATTGCCTTATTGGGTAAAGGAAACACTGCGATGGGATTAACGGGCATCAAATTAATCGTGGGAATTATTGGGAACTTTTTCTTCGGTGCCTTAATGACGGTCGGTGTCGGGCTATACGCTCCTTGTATGGCGATGGTTTACATGCTAGGTATGACACCCTTAGCTGCTTTTCCTATCATGATGTGCTCATGTGCGGGACTTCAACCTGTCGCTAGTATCAACTTCATTCGTGAGAAAGCTTACTCTAGAAAAATTGCCTTAGCGATCACGATCGGCGGGATTCCCGGCGTAATTATTGCTTCTCAATTCTTGATGAACTTAGACATTTCGATGGTTACCTATTTAGTTATTGTCATTATTTTCTATACAGGAATTCAATACATCTTAAAATCACGCAAAACTGCAACAGCTTAAAAAAACGGTTCTGTGCCTAATGGGTACAGAGCCGTTTTATTTTTCTAATCTATTTTCACCCTTATGAAAGGCCTTGACCTTTTCTAAAATAAATAAAACACCGACAAGAATCAAAATAGAGATAGATAGCAACAATGAGTTCATTCCATTTCCATGTGCCAGCAATAGCTCCCGCAAAATCGCTGTAATACTGATCAGAATCAAGTAACGAACAGGAATGTGATGCCCTTCTTTGATATAGCGAAGAAGCATTAGAATAACCTCTAGTAAAATAAAGAGCGTTGCGATCTCGTCAATCAAAAGTGTTAGTTCGGACACATTGTTTAGCGGAATCACATGCATAATAATATTGATGATCCCTTCTGCCATGACAATTACTACAACGAGAATCAAGATAGCTAATAAAATATCCACGATCGTACTAATCGCTCGTTCGAATTTTGCAAAGGTATTGTTCTTCACCCCGTGTCCCCCTTTCTGATTTCATTTAAATTATAGCAATTTTTTGATTAACTCAGAAAAGATACGCACTTGTTGAGAGAGAAGCATTTGCTATAAGTTGTCCATTCCACCAAAAAAAGCCGCCAACTAAGATTGACGGCTTTTTCTTACTTTCTTCTTAAGAATGCAATTTTGCTTCTCGTGCCAAGGCTAGACAACCGATCGTTCCGGCGTTGTTGCCTAATTTTGGTGTCACGATATAGTCTTCTAATTCTGGTGTTTTTACATATTCGTTCATTAATTCTTTGAAGCGAGCGCGAACCTTTTTGACTAAATGCTCCTGCTGCATCACTCCGCCACCGAAGATGATCACATCTGGTGAAAACATCAAGGTGGTGTTATAGGCGCATTGGGCAATGTAATCCGCTTCGATCTCCCAGTAAGGATCCTCTTCACTCAAGTCTTGCCCTTTACGGCCTAAACGTTTTTCGATCGCTGGTCCTGCCGCCATACCTTCTAGGCAATGCCCGTGGAAAGGACAGCTGCCTTCAAAGTCATCTTTAGGGTTTCTACTTACTAATACATGCCCCATTTCGGGATGACTGAAGCCTTCGATAAAGGTGCCTTTTTGCAGCGCCCCGCCGCCAATACCTGTACCGATCGTATAATAAACCACACTGTTGACGCCATCGCCGCGCCCCTTCACGTATTCGCCATAACAAGCCGCATTCACATCTGTCGTCCAAGCAATCGGCAGATCAAATTCCTTCTTCAACGCGCCGACAAAGTTATAGTTTTGCCACGCCAATTTTGGTGTTGAGGTAATATAGCCATAGGTTTTCGAATCACGATGAATATCAATGGGACCGAATGAACCGACTCCAATACTCATCAGCTGGTCCGCATATTTTTTGAAGAAGCCGATGACTAACGCCATTGTTTCTTCTGGTGTCGTTGTTGGGTAGCTGGCACGTTCGATAATTTCCAGATCATTATTTCCTACAGAGCAAACAAATTTTGTGCCGCCGGCTTCGATGCCGCCAAATAATTTTTCCACTAAGCTTCACTCACAATCCTTTAGATTTATTCCACATACAAGGTCACGAATTTTGCGTGCCCGATGCTTTCAAGCTCTATTGTATCATTATTTATTGGCAGCGGTTCCTTTGTTTTTTCTTTCAAGTCAACTTTTTCAGCCACTTTGATCGTTTGATTGAATTTGATTGTTGCGTGTCCGTCTTTTTCCAAGAGTCCATTATAAAGACGTAAGATATAACCTGGACGGTTCTCAGCTTTTTTCAAGATGCTCAAAGTCAAATTTCCCTCAATTTCTAAGAGACTAAAGGTTGCCGGCAGCGTTTGCTCCACATCGCCTAAAGTGAAAATCAAACGAGAATTTAAAAACTCCGCATATTGATAGACTTCAATCGGCGTCACGGCTTGTTTTGCCAGTTGCTCGACATTTGCTTGGTCAAAGCTTTCCGCAAAATAAGCAGCCGAAAATTCAAAGCTCAATGTTTTATGAAGTTGCGCATCGGGGGTAGCGATCACGGTTTCGCCAGAAGCACGACCGGGACGATACATCAGATTTTCTTTCCCCATAAAACCATAGGTTCGGAAAATCGTTAAACGAATCGTATCGAATTGTTCGCCGATAATTTCATATTCCCGCACGCCTTTTGGCATGACAGCAACGCCGCGACTGTCATCGAATAATCCCACGAAGGACTGACAAGTTTCAATAGCAATCGGTTGTTCATTCCATTGTTCTTTGTTAGCTTCCCATAAGGCCATTTCTTTTTCAAAAATGACCGGACGCTCCAAGGTACCAAATTGCTGATTAGCGATCGAGAATTTTGACGCGATGCCGGTATCAAACAAGACACAAACACGATGACTATCTACCATTTGATTTTCTACAGTCAATTTGAAATCTAGCAATGGTGATTGTTTCTTCATTGACAGCTCAAGTGTGATTGGTAATTTTTCCGAGACCTTCTGCTCAGCACGTTCAGTTAAATCTTTCGGAACCTTCAGTAAGTATTCTAAACGGATCGTCTGATAAATATCCGATTGTTGAATCGTGACTTTAGGTTCAAAATCTGTTGACGAGATAATAAAATCCTTCGCTGGCGGAGAGTAGTTGAAGGAATCGCCATCGTCTCCATTCTCTTCGATTATCCCTTGATTTCTGTATAAAACATTGCTGGCTTTGTCTAAAATATCTAAAGAACCGTTTTTATTCACAGTAATTTGATAATGATCATTTTCAATCGTGTGATTCGTATTTTCTCGTAGTGGTGCATGACTATTTCCTGAGAGATCAACCGTTAACTGTGTATACCCCATGCTTGGTACGTCTGTTGTTTCAATCACGATTTTTGCTTTATAAACTTTTTCAGGTAAATAGATTTCCTTAGTTGTATTCAAAACATTCCCTTGGTTCAAGACATACTCCGTTTGGTCAACCAACTCTAAAATGGTATAAGGCAACGAATTGCCTGCTTGATCAAGAATAGCAAAATCTTTTTGCGGCAAGTAAACTTCCGCTTCGATCACACCATCACGTGCTTTGTCGCAGGTATTGAACAGGGTGAAGGTAATTTCCTGCGCCTGTGGATTATTGATCGCCGTTGAAATTTGACGCAACGTCAGTTCTACAAGATTCATAGAGATATCTCGTGCCTGCTTGTAACGCATATAGACATCCTCATTGGTTGTATCAGAAACACAGGAACCAATCGAATCATGTGCGGCATTTTCAAACATTAATTTCCAGATTTCCTTGACTGTTTCAACTGGATACTCAAATCCCAATTGCATCGCCATCGTTAGAACAGGCTCCATTACATTCACCAAATAGTGTTGAATCTTCGTGTTCATCGCTTTCAAATCAGAGCGCGAGGAGAAGATCGTCTTGTGAATCCGCATCAGTTTTCCATTAATCAATTCTCCTGCGATTTCTTCTAATTCTGGATGCCGTTCTTTAACCGCTGCGATATAGTTTTCAATCGTTGAAAATTGCAGTTCATATTCACCTTGATACAATTCGTTCATTTGCTCAACCAATTTCGGCAAATTCTCTCTTACAGGTGCTTGATCAAATCCATTTGGAAAATAGACTTGATCGGTCGAACTGCGACCCCAAGTCGTCTTAAAGGGTTCTTGATGTAAAAATTCTGCTAAATCCGCTTCACGTTCAGGAATCGCGCCACCAATATAATAACCACTAGGGATTTGATAAACATTGACTACCGATCCATCCTCTCCACACCATTTATATTCTGTATGAGTCACTTCATCATCGCTTACTCCGCGCCAAAACATCGTATCACTGATACCAAATTCATGATAAATTTGAGGCATACTAGCTGCTTGACCAAAAGAATCAGGAACGTAGCCAACATTCATGTAACCACCAAATGCTTCACAAATCTTCATCCCATACAACATATTTCGGACAATACTTTCTCCTGAAATCACAAGCTGATCTGTTTGAGTATACCACGGACCGATAATCAGCTTTCCTTGCTTGACAAGCGCTTCGATCCTTTTCCGATCCTGTGGACGCCATTTCAAATAATCATCTAACAAAGAAGCCTGCCCATCTAAAATGAAGCTCTCGTATGGATTATCTTTTTCTAGCTGGTCCAGGACCTTCTTCAAATCATGCATTAAATAGATTTTCGATCGGCTAGTAGTAAAATACCATTCCCGATCCCAGTGACTATGCGGTACCACGTGTACTGTTTTTTTCATGCAAACGTTCCTCTCATTTAGTAAAACAGGCACTCAACGATTTTCATCGCCAGTGCCTATTAATTTTTACACTCTTATTAATTCTCAAAGCTCACATCAATGTCATCCAATTCAATTTCTTCTGTTTTGTCTTCTTGTTTGTTGAAATTGACAAACAATGGAGCCACAAAGCCGATAAAGGCAGCTCCGATAAATAAACCTAGTAAGTAAGCCCAACCATTCCCAACAGTGAAGAAGCCATAAATCCCTCCAACAGGCGGCATTTTAGCGTACATTCCAAAAGCGATACCTAGGCCTGATGCGATTGCACCACCCAACATGTTAATTGGGACTAGTTTTAAGGGGTTTACCAATGTGAAGGGAATCGCCCCTTCTGTGATTCCAATAAAGCCCATTACAAAGTTGTTGCGTCCAGCATCCAATAACTCCTTGTTGAAACGTTTCTTATGAAACACAGTCGCCAATGCATAACCAAATGGCACCGCACAGATTGCTACATTCACAATAATTGCAGGTAGGTAGACTCCTTCAGCCAATAGGACATTTCCTGCCATCCAAGCGGCTTTATTCACTGGTCCGCCTAAGTCAGAGCCGATCATCGCTCCCATAATCATAGCAAGCAAAATCTTATTGACATCATTTTCAATCATGTTGCGGATCCAATCAACAAGACTCGTATTGATCCACGCTAACGGTTCGGAAAGTAAGGCGCCCATTACGATCGCCACCGATAATGTTGCGATTAACGGTAAAATAACTAGTGGCATAACACCAGAAAATGACTCCGGCAATTTGATTTTTTCTTTCGACCATTTCACTAAATACCCTGCCAAGAATCCGGCGATCACGGCACCCAAAAATCCGGCATTTGTATTTGAAGCAACGGCTCCACCGATAAACCCTGCTCCTAAAGCAGCCTTGTCACCAATTGAATAAGCAATAAATCCAGCAAGTACCGTATTAATCAAGCCGATACCGGTCCAACCGACCTGCTCAATCAGATAAAGTGCATGTTTGAATCCCTCCGCTTCCGCATAGGGATCTAAACTGGTTATTCCCATACCGAGCGCGATCATTTTCGGGATCGCGACGACAAGAGAGGCACCAATAATCAACGGCAGTACAAAACTGATCCCACTCATTAAGTGGCCTTTTAAATCTGCTAGAACTTTCTTCATCATTCCTGCTCCTTTTCTTTCATTTAATTTGCCTGTCTTTGCTGAACAGCAGCGATACACTTCTTCAAAACAGCTTCTGGTGCTTTGATACAAGTATTGATATTCACTCGAAGCTGTGGCTTTCCTTCAAAGCGTTCCAAACCAACCACTTTTTGATCCGTTGCCAACAGCAGAAAATCGGCTTCTTTGGCTTCTGCTGCAGTTATTTCATTAACTTGGCCTAATGATCCTTGTTGTTCGATTTTGACATCATAGCCCAGTTTAGCTCCAGCCTTTTCTAATGCTTTTGCCGCCATTGGCGTATGCGCTAACCCTGCTGGACATGCGGAAATTCCTACTATTTTCATCTGATTCTCTCTCCAATCATTTCTTTTTTTATCAATTCAACTAATTGTGTTTTATCTTCTGATTGTTGAACTTGTTGAATAAATTCTGCTTCTAACAAAGCCGTTGCTAAGCGACTCAGCATTTCTAAATGAACAGTACCTTCGTCTTCTTTGGGAACCATCAAAGCAAAAACATTTTTTACTGCAGAATCATCGAAGGTTTCCCATTCAATCTCATGCTTTAAACGAATGAACAAGACAGTCGGTGTCAAAACAGTATCGGCTTTCGCATGAGGAATAGCAAAGCCCTCCTGCAGTCCGGTGGAATATTCTTCTTCCCTTTCATTGAAGGCTCTGCGCGTTTCATCCACATTTGTCACATACCCTGATTCATAGGCATAGCTCGCAATGACTTCAAATAGCTCCTCTTTCGAAGCAACCGTTACATCTAAAAGGATATTTGTTTCTTTAAAGTTCATATCGGCAGCTCCTTTCTAATAGTTTTTTTGCCTTTATATGTTGATTCGTAAAACGGCTTCTCACATTTCTAGAAACGGTTTGCTCATTCATAATGAAATAAACTTATAGGAAAGTCCAATCGATCTTCGTTTCCCTTATCATTTCGAAACTGTTGAAGCAGTAGCAACACTGGTATCGCTTTACACCTTTAATTTACGAGGTTTAACCTTTTGTGTAAACACTTCCAATTTCCAATTAATTTGGCAATCGTTAGTAAAGCGTTTTCCAAATAGATTGCCATTGGTTTTGGAAAAAAGCAGGACTGCTGAACGATTTCATTCTTTTCTTCAATATTGTATGATGAGGACAAGTACCGGAGGTGAACCAAGTGTCTAAGCTTGCTTATCAACGATTAGATGACCTATTAGAACTATTAGCTAAACAGACGACGCCAATACCAATGAAGGAGTTGGCCAATAGCTTTGCTATTTCCGAACGGACAATACGGACAGACATTGCCAATCTAAACGATTTATTAAGCAATGTAGGAGCCTCAATTACCTTGGTTCGGGGACAAGGGTATTTGCTGTCGATTCATTCTAAAGAGCAATTCGATGAATGGTGGTCGGAAAGCATGTCTTCTTCAGTTACTCACCTAACAACGAGCGAAGAACGACAAGCCTACTTGCTTTTCCTTCTATTTAAGAATGAAAACCCTTTATCGTTAGATGATTTTTTGGATCAACTATTTGTTAGTAAAAATACGTTTTATTCTTATCTAAAAACAGCTCGTGATCATTTAATGTCTTATCAATTAAAAATCATCAACCGTCCAAACATTGGCTTTGAAGTTTTAGGTAATGAGTTCGCAAAACGACAGGCCATTAGTGATCTATTAATCGAAAAAGATTTGCAGGAGTATTTAGTTGGCTTTACTGAGATGGAATTGTCCCTCTTTGATAACATCGATCTAGGGCTTTTACAAAAATTGGAGCTTAAACATCTCGCACCTTTGGAATTACTCGATTCAGATTATTATCATAAGAATATTCTCTCCCATTTTGCTTTAGCAATCAGCCGCTTTCTAGCTGGTCATGAAATGAGTGAATTTCCTTTACGAGTGCCGATCTTAAAACAACAGGCTCAAAATGTATTGACGCATTTTTTAGCTGAGATCGATCAGGCATTTGATATACAATTGACCAATGGTGAAAAAAATTATTTTACTTACTATTTGGCTTTAAATGCTCCACGGTTAGTCGAGACAGCAGCAACGAACAACTCTTCTATCAAGACGGCTCAATCGATCGTTGACGAGCTATTACGTGCGATTAAGCGAACCTCAAATTTTGACTGGATTGAAGATAAAACATTGATTGAGGATCTGACCTCGCATATCGAAGGCTTCATTAATATGAACTTAATGAACGCTCGTCGCAGCAATCCATTGCTGACGACTATAAAAAAATCCTTTCCCCAGGCATATGATCTGTGTCTAACACATTTAGAAATAGTTGGAAAAAAGCATGGATTGTATTTCTCTCAAGATGAGGTCGGATACATCGCCTTGCATATCGCGGGGGCAATGGAAAGAAATTCTATCAGTGATCATCGAAAATATCGCGTGATCTTGGTCTGTGGAACCGGTCGTGCCATGAGTCGTATCATCGAAGCGAAGATCAATAAATACTATCAGGAAACTATCGAAGTGGTTGAACGGCTTTCTTATGTAGAGCTGCAACAGCAGGATCTCACCACTATTGATTTTGTGATTACAACGGTGCTGTTAGAACAATTGAGTATCCCTCATGTTTATATCAATATGGCAAAATTAGACAAAGAAATTGTAAAAATCGAGCACTTCCTATCGCGTTTCACCGAAGCAAATGACGAAATTTATTCCTTATTTCATGAGGATTTTTATCTTCATGAAGACGTGGAAAATAAAGAACAGTTGCTTGAACGAATGACCTTGCAACTGTTCCAAAAGGATTTTGTCCCTGAAAACTTTCTTGACAGCATTATGAAACGAGAAGCAATCAATCAAACCAATATCAATGAGTGGTTGGCGATTCCTCACCCTATGTCGCTATTGGCAAATCAATCTGCCGTATCCGTAGCCATCCTTCCTAATGGTGTGGATTGGGGCAACGGTGATTTAGTCAAGTTTGTCTTTCTATTTGCTATTACCAAAGAAGATTACGAAGACACAGAGGAAATCTACAGTCTTTTATTGGAATTGATGGAACGTGAGGATATTCAACAAGCCCTTCTGCAGCAAAGCGATTACCATCATTTTTTGACCTACATCAAGCAACTATAAAGAGTGGAGAGACAAATTTTTGTTCTTCTTCTCTCTTTTTTTGCTGCCTCTTTTATCAATGATCCACAGAAGTATTATGGATAAAACAGCGTTAAGTTGAGAAGTTCTTTAATAGCAATGATTTTGATAAAACTGAAATTCCCTCATAATAAATTCCTTCGTCCGAAAAGTTCTCCTCCTTTCATTCTTTAAATTTCCCAATATACTTAAAAGATTGAGCCAAAATAGGACATAAGTCTGATAGCAATCGATCCTTCGACTGCTATACTTAAGAAAAGGGCATAAAACGTTCACTCTGTTTAGCAGGAGGAAGGAGGAAAATAAATGAAAGAGTCGAATAAAAAGGGAAGTTGGGGTAGGAAGCTTTTCTGGATTTTATTCTTTTTAGTATTTGGGATAACAGCGGTTACAAACTTAGCGATTGATCATCAGTTTACCTGGTTTCGTATCGTAGGGAGCAGTTTGATTTTTGCGGGGATGCTATTGGATGCTTTGTTTTTTAGTAAGAATGCGCGGGTGATTCATTCCGTTTCAATCTTCACTGTGCTAGTCGTTCCTTATTTCATGGTGCTGGAACGAACCGTAAATACTTATTTTTTGGATGCGCCGATTTACTGGCTACGGCCGATAGGCTTACCTATCGCGTTGACTTGGATCGCATATTTCTGGATTAACATTGGCATTCGAAAACTGTTGCATTGGAATATGGGCTCTTGCTTAGGAATTGCGTCTTTATTAGCGATTCCAGCAGTCGTTGTAACCAACTTGGTTGCTAACCAAACCAATGTATATTCTATTATTGAGATGAGCTTTGTAACGATCGTCACGCTTCTGGGTTGTGGCGCATTGGGATTGATCGCTGGGCTCTTCATGAGAAAACGAACTCGTTAAAAAGACATCCGGCTTTTGTTGAAAGCTGGATGTCTTTATTTGTCTATTTTAAAGGTAATGCTCCTTGATTGCTTCGGCTGCGGCCTCCGCCCCGTTTACTTCTTGCATTAATCGTTTCATCTCTTGGGCTTTCGCCTGCGTCTCAGGGGTACGAATGTGTCTAATCGCTTGCTCCAGTGCTTGAGCTGAAAGGTTATTTGGACTGACTGCTGCGGCATTGCCGAATCTTTCGCAATAAGCGACATTGACCTCCTGTTCGTATTGCAGCCCGATTCCTATAAACGGTTTGCCTGAAGAGCAAGCGGTTTGGACCGTGCCTTCACCACCATGGATCACTGAAAAATCAACTAATTCAGAAACACCAAGCGCCGGCAGCCAGTCAAATACATGGACATTACTTGGCGCAGCCTGCTCCTGTATATAGCTTTTAATGGGGGCGATCACCTCAAAATCGGTTTGTTCGAAATAACTTAAAAGCTTTTCAGCCAGTGATTGATTGCCTGAACTGCCCATGGCGAAATACACCACTGATCGGTTGCTTTCACGTGCCCGCTCTATTACTTGAAGAACCTCCGTTGGCATCGTATAGGGTAATCGAGCAAAAATCGGTCCCACCGATTGGTAATTATCGGGGAACGTTACTTCTGTCGTAAAAGCTGGATGGGTGGTGATCAAGTTCAAATCCCCATCCAGCAGATCCAACGTATACTTAGGCAGCGGAAGATTGTAGCTTCGTGCTGCTTTTTTGAATGCTCTTGGTTTCCAAGTTAGCTGTTTCGCCACTTTGAGAAAGACGTGCCACAATGCAGTTGCTGGGAGATACGCCTTATTTAGTTGGCTTGGAATGATACATTCCTTTTCATGATCAAAGTGCGGGCGAGACATCGCGATTGGTTTGACATACACCAACGGAATCTTGCTGATACGTGCAGATAAGAACATCGTCACATTACTGCCAGTCACAATGACACGAGGAGCGAGCTGCTTCAACAACCCTAGTTCGTTTTCTACTCGTTCCGCAACGATTTCGCTGGTAAATGGATTTTTCAAACTTTTTCCTTGATCAAATTGTAAGATCGCCTTCTCCTGCTGAATTGTCAGCGTCGGCTGCATTAACGTAACATCAAAGTTCTCTTCTTTAATCAATTCTAAATAGGTCTTAGAGAATCCGCAAAAAACGCAGTGGTACTCCTGGCGTAAAACCTTCGCAATCTCAATCATGCGTGTCGTTTCTGCCAAGTTGAATGTTGCTGGCGCAAAAAGAATGGTTTTCATCATGGGCCTCAGCTATTCTTCCAAGGCTTGTTCAACAGCCTTTTGCGAATGAATTTCCGTCGTATCAAAAACAGGGATCGTGACATCTTTTTGCTGAATCAACAGACCAATTTCGGTACAGCCTAAAATGACCCCCTCTACACCTGCGGCAATAGCCTCCTGAATGACTGCGATGAATCTTTCTTTAGACGCTTCTAAAATTTTACCATGACACAATTCATCAAAAATAATCTGATTCACTGTCTCGATGTCTTGCTCGTTGGGAATCCAGACATCGATCCCGCTATCAATGATCCTTTGCTTATAGAATTCTTGTGTCATCGTATATTTGGTCCCTAGAAGCGCGACTTTTTTAATTCTATTGGCCTGTAATTCCGCGATCGTCGCATCAGCAATATGCAGAATCGGAATAGCTATATGACCTGCGATCTGTGGTGCGACTTTGTGCATGGTATTGGTGCAAATCAATAGAAAATCAGCCCCCGCCTGCTCTAGCTGCTGCGCCTCTTTTCCAAGAAGCTCTCCGCTTTTTTCCCATTCATTTCTCACCTGACATTGCTCGATCTCTTCAAAGTCTACACTTGCCAACTTGATTTTGGCTGAATGCAGCCCGCCTAATGTCTGATTCATCAATTCATTGATCCGCGTATAGTAGGTCACTGTACTTTCCCAGCTCATGCCGCCTAATAGTCCGATTGTTTTCATCCGTCCACCTCTTCTTGCTTCGTTATTTCTCCATTATAGCAAGGAACAACGTGGAAATCCTATTTTTCCACTACAAAACAAAGGGTTTCAGAACCAGAGGAAGGCTGTGAGCCGCGAATATCTCCATAGACCTCCATCGTGGTAAAACCAGCCGTTTCCAATTCCCCTGACAGCTCTGCTTCAGTGAAGACCGTTTCCCAAATAAAAAATTCTTTGAAGGAATCCGAATACAACAAATAATGCTGATCTAAATAGGTCGCTGTCCCTGGATACTTCTTTTGAGCAGATAAATGCAGGCACGGCTCACTTGTCCAAAAATTCTCTTCTTCCAGCTGCCACGTATGCTTGTCCTCAAAAGTCTCATACTTACTTGTCGTAAAAACATCAAAAACAAATCGTCCGCCTTTTTTCAAAGCCGTATAAACCTTTTGAAAGACACGCTTCCGGTCTTTTGGCGAAAACACCCCCAGATCACAATAAATCAAGACGATCAGATCATAGCGATCCTGTCCTAAGTCTTCCTTTAGATAGTCGCCGCATTGATAATTAATGGCGAAATTCTTTGCCTCCGCAGATTTCTTTGCATGGGCGATACTCAATTCTGAAAAATCAATGCCGCTTACCTGATAGCCTGCTTCATAAAAGCTTTCCCCATAAATTCCTGGACCGCAGCCAAGATCCAACAGCTTCGGAAATTCCTGCACCGGACATTTTTCGGTCAGCCAGCACATGGATTGGTTGATATATTCTTCCCTTCTCGTAGCCCCATCAGACGCTGTATCCAAATGAGCTGCCAGCATTTGCGGTGCCAGGTGCTCATCTAACCAGATGGAATCCTTGCTAGTACTGAATATTGGGATATTTCGTTTCAATTTATTGATCATTTTCTATTCCTCTTTCTACCTGACGACAATCCAGCAGACACCAAAAAAACGTGGAAAATTTCTGCACACCAAATAAACTGTCTTTTCTTTCGAAAATTTTCAGTTTATTCAATGTCAGAATCCTTTTCCACGTTTCACTAAATTACTTCAGTTGCGTAATGAGTAGTGCGCCGGACCAAAACCGCCTCTTCTCTTTCTCATGTGATTGTCGTCCCTATAAGGTTACCATGCCGCAGACTGTAAAAAAAGAACCAATCATGTAAAATGATTGATCCTTTTATGCTATGCTGCCATCTGACTTGCCTGATCCAAAGCTTCTTCTAATTGTTTGTACTGCTCTTCTGTCAAATAAGGTTCATAGGTCTCCTTGATCTGCTCAATTTCTGCTTGAGACAGTTGGCTTCCATTACTTCTGATCGCATCCAGCAAATCATTGAAGTCTTCTTCTGAGACCAGAGAATTATTTTCTTGCGCAGTCTCAACGATTTCCTGAAATTCTTCCATTGAGATCGTTTCAGCTTTCTTAGGCAATTTGATCTTTTTATCTGAATTTTTCGCTTGATTATTTAGCGTCAAGCCTATTTGAGCAGTAGTATCCTCGTCCTTCATTGTGAGACTCATTGTTGTTTTTTGTGTATGTTTTTTCGTATTCAAGGTTGTCGTTTGTTTGTACTCAGTTAAATCATCCATATTTTTTTCTAGTTCTTTGACAAGCTCCTTGGCCTCTTTATCTCCGTTTTCTTTTGCATACTTGATAAAGTTCTGAATGTCTTTTTTGGTGAAGGTACGCTTCAGCGTATCTCCCTCTTTCTCAAAAGAATCCGGATCTAAAGTCGCTACATAATCACTAACTAATGTTGGACTAACAGCCTCACTCTTGGAATCAGTATCTTTCTTGTCTCCGCTTTTTTCCAGATCTTCCTCATTCGCATAGATGTATTTACCCTTTAACTGTTCAAAGTCTTTCGCGTCAAATGGAACATCTGGATTGAACTCTTTTGCGATGTCTACTAATTCCGTCATAAAATCTGTACTCATATAGACGGACTGTTTCTTTACATCCATAAATAGCGTTAAAGGCAGCTTCTGACCTAATCCATCAATGGACATAGTCGTTGCCACTAATTCCTTCTCACTATCTTGTTGGTAATCACCTGTGATTTTTGTTCCGCTAATCATTTTTGCTGCCATATCAATCATTGTACGCGTCGGTGCATCAGCATCCTTTGTTTCTATTGATACTTTATCAATCACAGCAGAGTATTCCCCTGCATTCATCTCCCCCTGCTTCACTAGTTCTTCAGAAAATTCATCCTGTGCCTGCTTTTTACATCCTGCAAAAAGAACCAATGCAAAGGCAACAACCATAACCAATTTCAACTTTTTCATCTTTCTCTCCTTTAGAATAACTATTAAAAGACTTTCTTCTATCATATCGGTCTTGAGTTCCTAATACAAATCATTTCGTCATAAATACTTTATTTTTCAGATAAAAAAATATTTTTAATTATTTTTTTATCTGGTGCCAACACATGAAAATGATCGGTAAATAATTAAAAACAAAACTCACTCGTTGCCAAAATCCTAATTGCTTGAAAATAGTGAATGGAGTCAATTGCGGCAAGCGTGCCAACCCATAAATTGCAGCTACTGCAATACTGAGTAAAAAGAAAAAGAGGTATCGGCGACTCGTTTGGTGATCCTTTTTCTTTTTATAGATCAAATACAAAATCAACGGAAAAAGTAAAAAGCCAGCATAGCCGATCCCCGAGCCGACATTGTGTACCCAAGTTGAAACGTTCCACTGGGCATCTGCGGTATCTACACTAAATAGGCCCGTAAAAATACAATCTCCGATCCCATAGAAGCCAATCGCAGCAGCAGCTAAGCCAGCTAATGGTTTAGAAATAGCCTGAAATGCTGCGTAAATCGCCGGTAAAGAGAGAACATAAAAACACCCGGCAACCACTGACCAAACTAAAAAGGCCGTACGAACTGGACTTCCAACATCACCGAACAAACTCATCACGGACGTCATCTGATCGAGTTCTGGATAAAAAAATCCTAAAATATATGGAGTTAAAAAATCACTGAGCACTCCTATTAGTAAAAAATAGAAGCCATATTTTTTCAAATTCTTCACTTTCCCATCTCCTTGAATCCTGCTAAGAATAATTCTAGCATTGACCAGCTCAACAGGGAAAAGAAAGCCTCTGACTAGTTTAGCAAGTAATACAGCATACGATTGGGATCATCATAGAAGAGCTTCGTTTCCTTAAAAGCAATCGTTTCTTCTAGCGGCAAACTCTCTAAACCTGCTTCAGAAAACTGATAGATCGTCGCTTCTGGATAGCCCAATAAGATCGGCGAATGGGTGGCTATAATTAATTGACTGCCAGCCTTGACCAACCGATGAATTTCCTGCAATAGAGTGTATTGTCTGCTTGTCGCCAGCCCTGCTTCCGGCTCATCCAAAAGATAAAAGCCATCTTTGCCAAAACGGTTTTCTATGATGGACAACAAGCCTTCTCCGTGAGAGCGGGTATGCAAAGATTTTCCACCATAGGAAGCAAAGGCTAACCCTCCTTCGATCGGATCTCTTGATAGCTCCTCTAATTCCGAGGCCACATTGTAATACGTTTCGGAACGTAAGAAAAACTTGGTCTTTGGAATTTTTCCTTTTCTAATTAAACAAACTGATTCATGCAAATTCGAATGACTTTCTACCGTGTTAAAGTTAAAATTCTGACTGCCTCCTTCTGGATTAATCCCATAAGCAACGGCGATCGCTTCCAAAATTGTGGATTTCCCTGTTCCGTTATCCCCTGATAAAAAGGTCACTGGTTTTTCAAACGACAGGCCACCCCTGCGCAGGATCTCCTGAATAGCAAAAACACCGAAGGGATACTCCAAGTGGTTGCCTATTTCCGATAGCTTTAATTCATGAACAAACATCGAATCCCCCTTTCAAAGACTTGCTAGTTCTTATTAAAGCTATTTTATCATTGTTCATATATAAAAATACTGTCTTCTGCATGTTACGAAAGGGAAGTAGCTATTCTGTTCAGATTGATAGCAACTACTCTTTGGAATTTTTCTAAGGCGAAATTTTTAAAACTACCGTTCCTATTTGAATAAAATTTATATCGACTTCCTTTTGATATCATAGTTTTTTGGCATAGAAGAAAAAAAACAGAGAATTTCTCCTCTGTTTTTGTGTTCATCCTAAACGAATAAAATTAGCAACTTTAATACCTATATTAAAACGTTCGTTTGGCAATAGCCATGTATTTTTTCAACAAGCCGCCACATAAGAAAGATAAAGCAATGAAGATCATTCCTACAATAACTCCAGTGAACACTTGCGGCATTCCCGTCAAGGTGATGAATAAGACATTAAAAGGAATATGAAGAATTCCCAACAGATTCAATACTGCTACCACGGGCAATCCGATCCCGATCATTCCAAAAGCTCCTGTCAATACAGTCAAGATCGGTACAATAAAGATCCCTGAAAAGATTACTGCAAGGGCACTGCCAAGTCGTTCCATTACGCCTCTCTCCTTTTGCTCCTCACCAGTTGTACGATACCCATTTCTTTTACTCATTTTTTGTTCCATTTTAAACACTCCTTCTTATTTTCGATTTTATTTTAGCCGTTTCATGTTTGATAAAACGAATACTATGATTTGATACCGAACGATGGTATGTATAACTTTAAAATAAAACTGCCTTTGCAGGCAGAGATTATTTTTTTTGTTCGTACAATTTGCGAAATTTTTCCAAACGTTTAATTGCGTCTTCGTTGAAAACCTCAATCCCCAGTTTAGCCATCATTTCTTGGAATAGAGCGAAGCGATTAACGACACTGCTTGGATCATCGTCATGAATCAATGGAATCAACCAAATATTTATCAATAGTAGAATCACTTCTGCTAGCTCTTTCGGATACTCTGTTTGAATCGATCCATCTGCGATCCCCTCTTCAATAATCGGCTGTACATAATGAGGAGCAGATTCTTTGAAAATACCTTCTAGCTGTATTGCCAGCATTTGAGGATTTTTCAAAAAGTCTGGCGCCATTTGAAACATATCATCCTGCCGTGGATTCTCTAAAGCCGATGTGAATAATGACTGCAGCTTTTCTAAGCCGTTCATACTTTTATTTTTTTCAAGCTGTTTGATATGCTCGAGTTCATTCTCATTGTTTTGATACAGCTTATCCATTACTCCATCTAAGATATCTTCCTTTGATTTGAAGTGATGATAGATCGCGCCTTTTGATAAGCCGCCAAGATTATTGACGATATCTTGAATCGACGTATGCTCATATCCTTTCTCTAAAAACAGCTGCATAGATACCTCTATAATCTTATTTACTGTTTCTTCTGGGTATTTATTCCGAGCCATACATTCTATCTCCTATCCATACATTCAGTTGGTATGTATTCACTATAATCGCTTCTAGCAACAATGTCAACCGTAAAAAAAGATTATTACTGAGTTTCTCTAACCCTTTTTCTTGCGACTCCATCCTTCGCGTATTTTCCCTTTTAAGTGTTGATAGGTTAAAAACTGTTGGCGTTCACGTTTAATGGCCTTATAGCGCTTCGGTTGCTTCTTGTAAAATTCTTGATGATAATTCTCCGCGGGCCAAAAGGTTTCTGCGGATCTGATTTCTGTCACGATTGGTTTACTGTACCGATTAGAATCAATGACTGCTTGCTTCTTATTCTCGGCAATTTTCCGTTGTTCTTCGTTGGTAGTGAAAATTATCGGACGGTATTGAGCACCGCGATCCTGAAATTGTCCAAAGGCATCCGTTGGATCGATGATCTGCCAATAGAGATCCATTAACTCCTGATAGCTGACAATCCGGTTATCGTAAATAATCTCCACGGCTTCGACATGTCCGGTCACACCGCTGCTGACTTGATCATAGCTTGGGTTATCGACATTCCCGCCAGTGTACCCAGACAAAACTGAGACAATCCCCGGCCATGTCTCAAAAGGCTCCACCATACACCAAAAGCAGCCGCCAGCAAAAATCGCGCGTTCCTGATTGGCTGGCTCTGAAATAAAATGCTGGTCTTTTACAGACTGTTCCATGCCTGCTTCCCTTTTTGTAATCGCCTGATAAAAATCAGCCACGTCCGGTGTCAGATTATTACGCAACGCCAATGGCCGCAATTCCGCTTCCAGTTTAGCCAATTGTTCATTGAACTTTGCAGGCTCACCCAATCCATTTTTAGCCGTTGTCAGCAAGTAACGCTCCCATTCGCGCGTATTCGGATTCAATATCAGATTATAAAGCTTTTGCAGTACTACTTCTTGGGTCAATTGCATGGCTTTCACCCCTCCTATCATTTTGGGGCATAAATTTACCACACTTTTGCTAAATAATCGAATGGTTGGATTGGAACAGAAAAAGGCTTATCCTAAGCGATAAGCCCCTGTTTTTCAAACACTTAAATTTTTAATAGTCCTTTTATCTTACGGTAAGATACCCCATAAACGGTCACTTGGTAGAGAATTGCTAGACTTGGTCTAACCTAGGGAACACACTTCATAGGTCCCTTCGCTTTTTGTCTACAACAATTCTTTCCTTAAAGTCGCGTCATCAACGGGGGATAAATATTTCGGTGCGATATCTAATACGGTAAAAGCACCGAATTGTTTTTCCTCTGCCAATCGCGCACAGGCTCTTGCATAGGCAACCAAAACACTCGCTGTGAACTCTGGATTGCTTTCTAGCTGCAGGTTGTACTCGATTACCTGTTTGGTGTCTTCATGAGTCGTTCCTGTTCGCAACACGGTTCCGCCGTGAGGCATCGCATGGTGGTCTCGTTTCAATTCCTCCGCGGTAATAAAATGAACGATCGTATCATATTCATCAAAGTAATTGGGCATCGTCACGATTTCTTCTTTAATCGCTTTTTCGTCAGCCGTTTCTTCAAGAACGACAAAGCATTCGCGTAGATGTTTATCGCGTGTCGTCAGCTCCAGCTTTTCCCCAGCTTTTAACTTCTCAATGACTTCGCTTTTTGGAATCGTATATTGGATCGCATCCGCGACGCCTTCAATTCGGCGTAAAGCATCTGAGTGGCCTTGGCTAACGCCCTTGCCCCAAAAAGTATACGTGTCTCCCTGCGGCAGAATACTTTCCGCGTATAAGCGATTCAAGCTAAACAGCCCTGGATCCCAGCCTGTCGAAATAATTGAGACTGTTTGATTTTCCTTCGCTGCCTGATCGACATTTGCATAATGCTCAGGAATTTTCGCGTGCGTATCAAAGCTGTCGATGGTATTGAAATTTTTAGTGATTTCTGGTGTTTGGACCGGCAAATCAGTCGCCGAACCGCCACACAAAATGCAGACATCAATCTTTCCCTTTTGCGCGATTAGTTCCTCCATCGCGAAAGCAGGTGCGCCATCTGTTTGAACGGTTGCCGGATTTCTTCTTGAGAAAACTCCTATTAATTCCATATCTGCGCTTTGTTTTAATGCTCGCTCCACCCCGCGCCCTAAGTTTCCATACCCAACAATTGCTATCTTGATCATCCGTTGCCCTCCTTGTTTTTATGATTAAAATTATACTACAAAAGAGGCTTTCATATTAAAAAAATCTCATTCTCTAAGAAGCTTCCTTTAGGAGAATGAGATTATTATAGTGATTATTTTTTACATTGTATTTGGCAGAGGGAACAACCCTACCTTATAGAAAGAAAGTGATCCTTCTTTTTATAATAAATGATTGTCCTTCAACACATCGCCAATATAGGTATGTTCAACCTTCTTAACAAAGTGACCCAGCACTTTTTTCTCTACATAAGGCAGATCCATCTCGGAAAGCTTCTTCCGATCACTCAAATAGTAAACGGAATTTGCCAGTGTACGAATATCATACGCTGACGCGAAAACTTCTGGTACGCCGCGTTCAATATCTAAGAAGGAGTAGACAGCTTCCATTGCTGTTCGAACAGAATATTCTGTAGTAAAGACCGTATCCCGTTCCGTTTCAGCAAAGTTTCCGATAAAGGCTAGATTTTCTGACCCGTTAGGAATGACTAATGGACGGTCGCCAGGTTCCCGCAGCATGAAATAAGACGTGATAAACGGCATATAGACCGGTGTTACGACACAGGATTTTTCAGAGAATTTCTGGATATCTTCTTCCGGTACACCTAAGTGATACATCAATTCTTGTACGATTTCCTGCCCGCTGCATTGTTCAATCGGCTTCTTGATATAATTTCCCGGGGTATTAGACAATAAGCCATAGACCCAAGTAACCGTTTGTTGGTCACTTTGTTCTTTGAAATGAGGCTGACGATGCGTTGCAAAGCTCATCAACCAATTCGAGTCTTTGATCGTAATGATTCCGCCAGTCACGATTCTTCCCGTCCGTAATTTACGCTTCGTCAATCGTGAAATATACGGTTCGATATCAAAGTTTTCCCAAGTAACTGTTGCAGAAACAAACCAGCTTTCATCAGGTAGATTGTCACAAAAAACTTCTGGATGCCCAAACTCATCAGACTGTTTCGCTAAATTCTTCCACAAATTCCAGCTGCCGCCTAATTCGTGAGTAATTGGCGCCGGCGTATGATGATCACCTTCTGTGGAGCTTTCTGTGATCGAACCGTTTGTCACAAAAACGAGATCCTTTTCAGTTAAGTCGATTTCTTCTGCTTTGCCTGCACGGGTTAACTGAATCTTCTTCGCTACTTTTTTGTCAGGAGTCGCATCAACTTGAATGTTCGTGATCTTCGTTTCATATTGGAAATCGACCCCATGATCATTCAAAAAGGACAATAGCGGTTTGACTAAAGAATCATATTGATTGTACCGAGTGAATTTCAAGGCGGTAAAATCTGGCAACCCTTTGATATGATGGATAAAACGCATCACATAGCGGCGCATCTCGATTGCAGAATGCCATTTTTCAAAGGCAAACATTGAACACCAATACAACCAAAAGTTCGACGCAAAGAATTCATCACCAAAGACATCTTCGATTTTCTTACCAATCAATTGATCTTCTGACGTCATAAATAGATCGACCAGTTCTTTTTGCGCTTTCTTCGACAAGGTAAAGTCGCCGTCGTCTTCCGCACGTTCACCGCGATTATGGATGATGCGACAATTGGATGAGTTAGGATCATCATGATCCAACCAATAAAATTCATCTAAAACAGAAGCGTCTTCTACTTCCAGCGATGGCACTGAGCGAAAAAGATCCCATAAACATTCGAAATGATTCTCCATTTCGCGACCACCACGTGTCACAAAGCCGTCATGGGGAATAAATTTTCCATCTAACGACCCGCCGGATAAGGAAAGCTCTTCAAAAATGTGGATTCGCTCCCCTTTCATTTGGCCATCTCTGATCAGAAAAACAGCCGCCGCTAAGCCAGCCAATCCGGCTCCAACGATATATGCACTCTTCTCGTCAACACCTGCTGGTTTTCTCGGTCTAGCAAAAGCTTCATAATTTCCATTCGTGTATCTCATGATGTTCCCTCCTCTGATAATCTAGTTTCAGCATACCAGCAGGAAAAATTTATTGAAAACAAGACGCACTCGCCCCTTCGAAAAATTAGACTATTTTGACGATTTGTCTAAAAATGAGGCGTAGAAAGACGCTGCTGAAGGTACGAAGCCCTTTCCTAAATATCAAATCAACTCTATTCGCTCAGTCACTATTTCCGCTTTTTCTTTTTCTTCTTATTCCCCATCAGTTTATCGATCTCTCTTTTCAGCCGTCGGTCTTCTCGTCCCTTTTTTATTTGTGATCGTACTTTGCCAAAGAGATTGGGAGCATTATCTGATGTCGGCGATGACAAATCTGGTTTGTTTGACTTTTCCCTTGATGTTTCTTCAGCTGCTTGATCCGTATTAGACGAAAGCGCGCTCTTCTCACTTGTAGTGGTAGCGGTATCATTTTTATCAGAACTTTCTTTTACTGAGGGTTCCATCTTCGCAGCCTTATTCGTTTTATAGTCGTTTATTAATGACGGAATTTTTGCGTTTCTGTCCGCTGCTTTTTGAACAGCTTTCTTATCTGTACTGTCTTGTTTTGTTCTTTTTGAAACAGTCCAGCCTCATCTTTCTCCTCTTTTGCAGCTTGAGCAGCTTTCTCTGCTTTTCGGCTATTGAAGGCTGTAGCAATGGTCATGCCTGGCGTTTTGTAGCTGATGAATTCAACAAATTTTCGGACACCGCCAGTTTCAAAAACTGTCAAAGTGGACAATGTTCGTAGAATGTTTGCAGTCAACGCTTCATCTTTGGTGGGATCCGTATCCGGAATCGTTAGCTTATGCTTTTTCCCTTCAGCGTCTTCAAAGATCGTTTCTACGTGATAAATCAAGCCCTCTCTGCGATTATTAAGTGTCCCCGACTCTTCTAAATAGCTGCTATATAAACGAGCCTCTTCCGTATAGGCAAAATAAGCGGATTCATTTTTGAATAGCTTTTTAATCAGCTGCTTCCATTCGCTTCCGTTAAAGAAGGCTTTGAAAAAAGGGCTATACTGGCGCATGGTGTCATTGGGCTCCAATGTCAGATACACTTCACGAATCAGATTTTTTAACGGCTCAGTAAAGGTCCCCTTGCTAAGAGAATCCCGTACGAGAATAGCGACCATGTACTGAATGAAATGTTCCATATTTTTATTCTTAGCATAAAAAAGCTGAACTCTTTTGGTTAAGTTCTCCTTCTTCATTAGAAATATTTGTCGCTGCCCTAATTTCACTGCCTCTATGTTTACCCCTCCATTTAACATACTTTCTTTTCAATATGATATAACTAAAATAACAATTTTGTAAATAGGGTAAAGGAAATAATTTATCTTATCCGAAAAACAAACCTTTTAATCAAACCATAATACTCATTTTTTTAATTTTTTTGAAAGCAATTGAATATATAAAAATAACAGGAAACCAAAGCGTTGTTTGGTTTCCTGTTTATTCGATCTTATGCGTCTTGTTCCGTCATAATGACTGGTCCTTCTTTAGTAATTGCTATGGAATGCTCATATTGCGCACAGTAGCTGCCGTCTAACGTTCGAGCCGTCCAACCATTGCCGTCAATGCCTGCTTCCCATGTCCCTGTTGTGATCATTGGTTCAATCGTGATCGTCATACCTTCTTTTAAGCGTGGACCTTTCCCAGCTGTTCCGAAGTGTGGAAAAAAGGGTTCTTCATGGATCGTCGGGCCAATGCCGTGTGCTAAAAAGTCCTGTACCACACCATAGCCTTTTCCTTCTGCATAGGTTTGAATAGCATGACCAATATCACCCACACGATTTCCCACCTGCGCTTGTTCAATCCCAAGTCTTAAGGCTTCCTTGGTCACATCCATCAACGCTTGATGCTCTGGTGTGATCTCGCCGACTGCATACGTCCAACAACTGTCAGAAATCGCACCGTGATAATCAACACAAAAATCAACCTTCAAGACATCCCCGGATTTCAATCGATAATTCGAAGGAAATCCATGACAAATCTCGTCATTCACACTCGTACAAGTCGCAAATTCATAGCCTTCAAAGCCAATTTGAGCTGCGGTGGCACCTGCGGCTTCGACTCTTTCTTGGACAAACTGATTGATTTCCTTCGTTGTGATTCCAGGAACGATAATCTCTCGTAATTGCTTATGGATACCCGCTAAGATAGCGCCAGATTCTTTCATTTGTTCAATTTCTCTACTCGATTTCAATGTGACCATGCGATCGCTCCTTATGATGTCTCTTCTGTTTTTACGACAGAATACTGAAATGTTATATCACGAAATACCTTAAAGGGAAAGAGCAGACACTTTTTATCGCTAAATGTCCAATTCCCTTAATTCGAGCTTAAAATCCTTCAAAGGGCCACTTTGCCAAACCTCGTCATTTTTCAAGTAAACTTGACCGTACTCAATGATCCAGCCGTGAAGATTTTGCGCTTTGACAGTGTCCATCGTCTCAGGCCAGATAATTTTTTCCTTTAGCTGTTTATAGCCAGCAGATACAAAGCCAAATTTTTCAAACATCCGCTGCGCGTATTTGTCTGCAATAAAGGTTGATTGGTCAAAGACATAGACCAACAGTGCATCCGCGGTCTCTTCACCGATCCCTTTAATCGCCAGCAGCTCCTTCCGTAGCGACGAAAAATCTTTAGTAGCTGCTTTTTGCAGGTCGAATTGATAATGTTTTAACCACGTTAGCAAGGCCATGATCGTATTCGATTTTCCTTTGTAAAAACCACTTGGCCGGATCAGCTCCTGCAGCTGTTCCTTTTCCAAAGCCAAAATGCTTGCCGGTGAAAATCGTGTCTCCTTTTTCAGATTATCCAACGCATAATCCACATTGCGCCAATTCGTATTTTGGACGAGTACCGCCCCTAACAGAATCTCCCATTTATCATCCGTATCCCACCAGCGTTTATGCGACATGACCCGACTAAACGCTGTATACAATTCTTCAATGTTCGTGATCATTTTTTATCCCTCACTGCTTATTCGCCTTTCTTTCTCATTCATTATATTAAAAAGCGTCTAAATATGCTTGCAAAGTATTCGCCAGCTTGCCAATGTGTAGCCCATCAACAAAGGAATGGTGCGCCTGTACTGAAAAAGGCAATAGGATTCGACCCTCTCGCTGAAAATATTTTCCCCAATCAATCAATGGTGTGGCATTGTCCTTTTTCCCAGCATTGGTGTGGGAAATATGGGTAAAGGATACCCACGGTAGCGGTGAAAATTGAAAGACATCGGTTCCTAAAGGTCCTGTGAAATATTCCTCCTGCTCCTCCGCTTTTTTCGCCGCGGAAACCAGATACTTCTCCAGTGTCTCTTCCATCGGAACATTTACCACCTTGAACAGCTCTGTTTCTTTATCAAGATAGGCAAAAGCCGTATCGATCTGATCATAGAGGACAACCTTCCCGTCTAAAAAATGATAACGGAACTCTTCGATTTGATTGGCGCAAACCGTCACACTGTATATCATCGCAAACGTAAAAGAGTAGTGTTTCTCACGAATTTTCTGCAAAAAATTCGTAATATCTAATTCAAAAGAGACACAAAAGGCCGGCTCAACACAATCTCTAAATACCTTGCAATGCATGGCTCGCTTCCAATTCTGTTCGTCAATCAGGACATACGTATTTCCCATTTTTACACCTTCCTTACTTTCATTTACCTATACCATACAGGGAAACGCTGGGCAAAACAAATCCGGCTAGCCGATAGACTAGCCGGATTGATTCACCTTATTTTTTTCGTTTAAGGTAGACGATTCCCCCTAAAGCAAGCAATACGATAAGCCCAACAATCACTAAGATCGTTGACTTTTGTTCGCCTGTTTTAGGTAGATAGGTATGGTTTCGTGAGCTGTAGCTTGCGGAAGTCGTTGTCCGTGAGTGGTTTCCTGTTTTCCTCTTCACGGATGCCTTCACATTTTCCTTCCTCACAGTCACCAATTGTTTTTTCGCGTTTGTTAATTGGAAGGTTACTGGTTTTGTATTCAATACATAGCCTTTCGGTGCCTCGGTTTCGACTAATTGATACTTCCCTGGTTTCATCTCCGAAACAACAAGCGTTCCTGTTTCATCGGTCTTCAACTTGTCTTTCAAGACTTTTCCTTGTTGATCTTGTAAAGAGAACGTCGCATTTGCTACCCCTTCGCCGGTTTTGCTGTCAATTTTCTTCAGCACGACGGTACAAGTAAGGCCTTTATTGGTTTTCTTCACTCGAACAGGGCTCGTTTGATCTGCTTTGATCGTGAAGGCCACTGGTTTCGCATCCAGCTGATACCCAGCAGGCGCTTTGGTTTCGATCAATTGATAATTCCCTGGCTCCAAGTTCTTCACTGCTAGACGTCCGTTGTCATCCGTACGCATCTTTTCCGTCTCAATTACTTTTCCTGCTTGGGTTTGCAGCTCGAATTCCGCTCCAGCCAATGGTTGATTGGTTGCTTCATCGACTTTTTCTAAAAGAACACCGCCGCTAATCGTCTTATTGGTCTTAGTGAGCGCCATTGATTCTGCTTGATCCTTCACCGTAAACTTCACTGGCGTCGTATCCTTCACATAGCCTGTTGGTGCTTCCATTTCGACCAATTGATAGCTGCCGGGTGTCGGTGTCTCAAGTACAATTTTTCCTGATTTATCCGTCACGAGATCCGACTGCAGCACTTTTCCTTGATCATCTTTCAATTCAAAAGCTGCTCCAGATAAGACTTCTCCAGTTTTTTCATCGGTCTTCGTTAGAAGGATTGTTCCTGGTTTCAGTGGTGTCTTGGCATTTGTCTTCTCCACTTCAGCTGCTTTCGCTTGTGCTTTGGTAATCGTGAATTCAATTGGCGTCGCATCCATTTCATACCCTGTTGGTGCCTTTGTTTCAACAAATTGATAATCGCCAGGCGCTAGATCAGCGACTTCCAACTTACCATAGCCATCGGTGGACAAATCTTCCTTCAACGTCTTTCCGTTACTGTCTTGTAATTGGAAGGTTGCTCCTTTTAACGCTGCTTTTGATTGTTCATCCACTTTCGTTAAGATGACTGACCCCGTTGAGAGAGTATTGGTTTTCTTAACATTGACCACTTGTCCTTGACGCTCAGTGATCGAAAATTTCACTGGTGTTTCATCCAGCTGATAGCCTGTCGGTGCTTCTGTTTCGACAAACTGATACTCACCAATTGGCAAATCTTTCACTGTGAAACGTCCGTCCATTCCAGTCTCATGGTTTTCGCTGATGACGCTTCCGTCAGTTTTCTCTAGTCGGAATTTGGCGCCGGCTAAGGCTTCTTTTGTTTGTGCGTCGGTCTTCGTCAGCTCCACACTATTTGGCACGGTCTCTTTATTCACTACCTTGATAACCGCCATATTCTCGTTAAGCGTGATGGCTTTGCCATCTTGATATTCTGGATTTATTTCATATCCATTTGGTGCTTTGCTCTCCTTCAGCAGATAGTCGCCTAATGGCAATCCTGTAAAGGTCAGCTTCCCATCTGCATCCGTATCTGCTTTTAGCCCTGTTTCTGTGCCGTCTGCTTTAAGGATTTCAAAGGTTGCACCTGCCAAGCCTTTGCCATTTTCATCTACTTTCAGGACGGGTAGATCAGCGGTCTTCACTACTCCCGTCCCGCTTCCGTTAGTAAAGCTCAAATTGATCACGGTATTTGCTTGGCGATAATACGCAGGTAGTGCGCCATAGCTGGCGGCATTTACCTGAGAAACGTTTTTTACACCGCCGGGGAACTCGCTAATAGTATTGTATTGTACGCGAAGATTACTTTCTGCTTTGTAGTCAGAAAAAGCAATCTTAAACGTATCTCCCGTGATCGTCAGTCGATAATGATCCGAACTGACTTTTTCGCCAGTGGCCGTATTGGTAACAACGAAAGACGTCGGATCATATGCTGCATTGGTTGTTCCTGGTGTTAAGGTATCCGTGATTTCAGGATCTTGAACAGGCATATTCGCTGTGATATTTCTGGTCGTTACCGTCCAATTGGCTACATTTTCTTTCTCTGGATCTTTGGCCACCGATTTTAGCAAGGCATATTCATAATTGTAGGCATAGAGGCTCGTTTTATATTCGGTCGGCGCCTTGTCACCGTAAGTTACTTTCGCAACATTATCTAACCGATTATATACGTACCAGTCTCGTTTAACTCGGGTTCGATATTTTACATACACTCGTTTGGCACCTAAGTTGCCAAACTCTAAATTGATACTATTGTTTTCAGTATCAATTTTTGTCGGATAAGCGTCGCTGCCCTCTGGAACTAGATTGTAATCGGTGGTTAAGTAGCGCTGAATGTTATCGATCATGGATTGGCTCGTTACTTCTTCAAAACGTAAGGTTCCTGGTACCAGTTCTGTTCCTGCTGGCAAGCTGTCTTCCATTTTAGTCATATCAAATTTCGCACCGGTAGAATTTAAAAAGACCAGCCAGTTTTGATACAAATAGTCGCCCGAAGTACTTGCTGTTTGCGCTATTTTGGTTCCCCCAGTGTAATAAGGATCAATGAATGTTCCTTTAGCCTCATACTCGATAACACCGGGAGTATCACCATAATTCAAAGTCGCTTTGTTTTTGATTTCTGTTTTCTCAGTAGAGGTTTCGATTTTCGTTTTAATCGTAATGACGAGTGTGTCCTTTAATTCATTATAATCTCCAAGAAAATCAATTCTCACACCTCCATTGAAGCTGTCTGGTGCTCCATTAACATTGGGCTGTGCGCCGACAGGTGAGCCGTTTTCATCGAATTTAGTCACCTTGTAATCAACATTTTCAACTAATGGAATGGATTCAGTATCAGAGATTTTTTTATTAATCGTTAAGCCAGTATAATCTTTGACCGCACCAATAAAGTAGTCATGAACGACAGGCCTTTTCATGGTGTATTTTTCCGCATTGACTGTAATGTTCCATTCCATCGTCCGATTGAAGATATCGATGGTCCCTGCTTCTTTGGATAAAAGATTGGGAATAAGGCTAACTTGCGCTTCTTTAGTGACCGTTCCATTGGTTACCTTGTTCTTGATTACGCGCTCGGTCGGATCAGTGATTTTCGTTGAATATCGAACCACGTAAGCCTGTGTCGTATTTCCTTTCGGTGTGAAAGTAACTGACCCATCGCTATCAGATGAAACCGCAAAGTCATTCGTTCCGTCTCCTTGTGAAACCACCTCATAGCTATTGCCATTACTATAGTTAAATCCAACTTTTTCAATACTGATGGAGCCAGCTACCAGTTCAACCCCTTGATCTGCTAGATTAGTAATTAATTGAGACGCGGTAGTCAACGGCTGCTCATTAAAATTGTATTTGATCTCCCAATCAATGGCCCCCGTCTCTTGATTGATTTTTCCTTTTGCCTCTAAGGGCTGCAGTGTCACAAAATTTTTACTTGTACTGCTGGAATTTAATTGTGTGCTGTTTTCATTGGTGTAAGAATACGCGTAAAAATAATTGTATTCATTTCCTGAAATGGATTCGTCAACGTAATTTTTTCCATTAATACCAGAAATGACAGATTCCGCGATCACTGCCTTTTTGCCAATTGATTTTATTAGACTGATTTCCGCAATCGGTCGTGTACTATCTACACCTTTATAAGTGATCTCATAGTCTACGCCCTTAGTCAGCAACGTTTTACTGCCCACTAGCGCTCCATTAAAATCGACATCGCTAGAATATACTTTGATCGAATCGTAACTCATTTTACTGTCACTATTATAGGCCTCAACTCGATAGGTACGATTCGCGTTGTCTGTTCGATCAAGATTAAAAACTGACGTTATTTCAGCCTTTTTAGGGTTCAATGTATCCATTGTTAACGCAGTGCTATTCTTTCCTGGATCGACACTAGAAGTCATTTCGATAGCAAAGACCGTTGGTGTCGGCGCCGTATCAAAGATTACCTTTTGATTTTCTTCCTCCACTCCAGAGACCTTCTCTAAAGAAGTAACCAAAGTTAAGTCATAAACCTCTGAAGAAACGTTGTCTTCTAAAAAGGTGATCGTTAATTCCTTCGTCGCCGCATTAATTGTCCATTTGGCGGAGGTCATTGGACTGAAATCACCCGATATATCTTTTGCGATCGCTATCTGGGCAGGCAATTGCGTAGTAAAGGTATCCCCCGTCTGATAATTTTTATTTGAAAAAGAAAATTTCAAGGCTAGCTTGATCCCTGTCATATTCGGCAAAGTATCGTTCGGCTGCACTTCATCTCCATTAATTTTATACATTTTTACGGAGCTGAAAATATTGTCCGTAATCGCTGTCCGTGTCTGTTTTTTCTCGACTTCTTTTGTTTCTGTCTCCGTTGTTGCTTTCGTCGCTTCAGTAGAAGAGGACGAACTGCTTGTTTGAACGGTTTCTTTCTTGCTCTCAGAAGAAGGAACTGTTGATGACGTCGTTGGAGCAGCAGGCTTTGGTACAGAAGACACGTTTTCCTTGCTCTCCGTTGAATTTATCGTTGATGCAGTTGTTCCTTGCCCATAGGCAAAAGCCGGACTAAGCGTTTGCAAAACAAGTAAAACCACTAAACCAATCACTACTAATCTGTTCTTCATAACCACTAACACCTTTCTTAACTAATTAATCAACGAAAACGATAACGTCCGATATATAATTATCTTTTCGTTATAACAGCTACTTTTTAAATTATTTACTTATATAATTAATTTAAAAATAACTATTATCAATTAATAAATTATAGAACAATGTTAATTGTTAAACGTATCAAAAAGTATGTTTATCTCCTTCAACTTTTGAGCAGTTTTAGTTACGCTTTTCTTCCAGAGATCACTAAAAAAACGTCGACAATCTGCCGACGTTTCAGACTTTTTATTTAATTCTATTGTTCGTAAGCAACAATCCTTTTCAGCTATCTCGCAAATCGGAAACCAACGTCAGTCTCTGCCTATATCGAATTTACGATCAAGCCAATCGCGGCTAAAATCGCTCCGCCAACGATTTGAATAACTAAGACTTTTGTCGGTGTATATTTTTTGTGTTTCAACAAGTAATACGTTAGTAAAGTAACCCCTAGCGGCAAGATTCCTTTGACCAAAGCGTCCAAGACATCCGTCTGAATCGACAGATTCTCTTTTCCACTCAAGTGAATACTTAACGGTGTTGCGATCTTGACAAAGTTCGCCGCCAACGAGCCGATAACAATCGCCCCTAACGTCTGGGAGAAGGTCATAATGTAGGACAAACGACCGCCTGCCATCATTTTCTGGATGCCTTCTTTTCCTTGCTCGTACCCTTGAATCCATAAGAAGTAGGCAATCACCGTCATGATGATCCAATGAAGACCAAAGAAAAGGACAGGTCCCATAAAGATATTCCCTTTCGCACCAAACGGCAAAGTGAAGGAAAGCAGGATCGGAATGAGCGTTCCCTGCCATAACGTATCACCGATCCCCGCCAACGGCCCCATCAATCCGGTTTTTAAGCCATTAATGGTCTGATCGTTAATATCCGCGCCTAACGCCCGTTCTTCCTCCATCGCGATGGTCATCGCCAAGATCGGACCACCAAAGGATGGCTCGGTATTGAAAAATTGCATGTGTCGTTCTAAAGCGGACTTCATCTCGTCTTCGTCTTTTCCATACAGCTTTTTCAAAATCGGACTAAAGGCATGGACAACTCCCGTCGCTTGCAACCGTTCATAGTTATAGTTTGCATGAGAAAAGAATGTCCAACGCCAGAAGGCTTTTACAACATCCTTTTTCGTCAATAGCTTCTCTTGCTTTGGTTCAACTGCTTGCTCCATTAGACTAGACCTCCATTCTTATCCTTCAAATACAATTCCGTGAAGACATAACCGATGATTCCCGCGAATACAGCAATTGGAACAGAAGGCAAACCCGAATAAGTCGCTAACATAAAACCAAAAGTAAAGAACAGCAGGGTTCCCTTTCCATTCATCGCCCGCAGGTTCATAGCGATCCCCAACGCTGGCAAGATCCCGCCAATTGCCGAAAGAACATCTAACGGACGGCCACTTAACGCGTCCACAATTCCTTCTACTGCGTCAGCGCCAAGGTAAGCAGCTAGCGCAACTGGAACAACCGTGATCAACAATAAAAATAATTGCGGTGGTACGATATGAAGCCAGTTGATGCGATCGATTTTTCCTTCTTCGGCTGCCTTATCCGCCATATGGACAAAGGTGATATCAACGGTCATGTGAGCTACCCAGATCAAAGTTCCTAACAACCCAATAGGCACAGCCAAGGTCACTGCGACAGCTGGTTCAACCTTCGCTGCCATAGCTAAAGCGGTTCCAAGAGTTCCCGCAAGTGCAGGGTCCATCGCGACCGTTCCACCAGCTGAGATAAATGCCAGATACGGCAGGTTAATCGCAGCTCCAATAATACACCCTTGAACGGGATCACCTAAAATCAACCCTACAACCGTCCCGTTGACTAATGGACGCATCCAGCCATGGGTTCCGACTAACGAAAGCCAAGGTGTTCCATTGATTCCAAGATAATAAACGACGCCGATTAAAATAGCTTGGATTAGACTAATTTTCATTTCTCCACTTCCTTCATTATTTTTTTATAGCAATCCCTCGATTGCCTGTGACCCTTGATCTGGAATAACATGAATCTTCATTTTGACATTTTGACCGACGATTTTTCTAAAGGTCTCTTTTTCTTCCTCTGATGCTGAGATATTTTTATAGAAGGTTTTTCGATCCTTTCGTGCGCCCATCCCGCCGATAATCACCTCATCAAACGTCACACCCTTTTCGATCAATCGCCAATACGTTTGCGGCTCTTTTGCCAGCACAATGATCTTATGACCGTCAGGAATATTCGAAAGCAGCTTGGTGCCGTCCTCGACACCTAAAATAGATAACTTGATGCCATTAGGCACCGCCATGGACATGATAGATTTAGTAAATTCATCCCCTGCTGTCGCATCATCCACAATGACGATATGGTTTCCTCCTGTAAATTGCAGCCAAGCAGTCATTACCTGCCCATGAATCAAACGATCATCAATTCTTGCTAAAACGATTTCTCCCATATTTACACACTCCCTATTTCATCTAGTTGAAATTTACTAACAACAATGCCATCCGATTCCAAAACGCCTCAATCGACTTTTTGCTCCAGCTTGGCCATCTCTTCCAAAAATTCTTTGATTCCGTCTTGTCCAGCAGTCATCGCCGCTTGGTAAATGGTTTCTAAATCCGCACCGATCATTCGTTGATTAAAGGCCTCAATGAGCATCGGTAAGTTGACGCCTGAAACCAGACGATAGCGATGATCCTTCAATTTGTTAAAGCACATGGCCGCTTGGTTATAAGGGCTTGCCGAAAACAAATCGACTAAAACCAAAACTCCTTCTCCCTTATCCAATTGACGAATACCTGCTTGAATTTTTTCGCTGAATTCAACAATGTCATCCCCATGCTTCAAGCCTAGCGTTTGATAGGCTTCTTGTTCCCCCATAATCAGACGCAGGCTGTCCATCATTCCTGTCGCCATCTCCCCATGGGTGACGATCAATATTCCTGTCATCTCCACACTCCCTTTGTTTGAATACAAAATTTTTACCAATTAAAATGCATGACTGTTTTGTTCCAGCCGGGTTTCTCTACAAACTTCTCCATCACCTGACTAAAATCTCTCCCAGTCGAAATCTCAACAATCTGATCCGGTAAAATCTTACTTAAGGCTGCGCGATATTCCGGTTTCTTCATTCCATTCACCACTGCTTCAAAATCAACCGTCGATGAACGGCTGCTCCCGTGAGCCGTGATTCCTTTTTCCAAAATATCTCGAGTATCAATCGGTACTAGCTCTTCTGTGACTCCCATAAAAATAATATCCGCCAATGAATCCGCTATTTCGATCGCTTGGTTTAGCGCACTCTCACTAAAGCGTCCTCCCGTACATTCAATCAATACATCGAACCGTTCTTTGGAATGTTCAAAGTCATAAGTTAGTACATTCTCCGTTCGCGCAAAGTCAAAATGAGTGAGCTTATCATCCGCCGCTCCGAAAACAACAAACCGTTCTGCGTCAACTCCATACAAATATTTCAGCATGACAGCAGTAAAATACCCCACAGGTCCATCGCCAAAAAGAGCAACTCGTGTATCCTGTTTTTTCAGCTTGTCCTCCACATGACTAAGTGCATGGTGAGAAACAGAAGAAAGCTCAGCCAGCACCGCAATCTCGTTAGGAATTTCATCAGGAATCCGTACCAAGCATTCTTCAGGATGAACCAAACGACTTTGCGCCATTCCATCATAACCACTACCCAAAAAAGCATTTCCCTTGGAATAATTCTCAGGGACATCCGGTTTCTGATCAATTTCGGGATGTAAAATTTGTCCCGGTATATTCGGAACCACCACCACGCGGTCACCTACTGAAAATTTTTCTGATCGTGTTTCTTTTACAACACCAATCCCTTCATGTAATAGCGCCATCGGCAATTTTTTTGCCAAAGCCTCTGGACGACGATGGCCTGCAAAGTATCTTAAATCGGCATGGCAGATGCTCGCATAGCTGGGTTCTACTGCTACCCATTTTTCTGGGATTTCTCTCGTTTTGTTCACTTCCTCAATTACCCCTGGTTCAACAAGACTAAAAACTCTCGAATCAATCGATTGCCCCATTTTATTTCCTCCTCATTATCGAGCGCTCATTAATACTCTTTATTGCTCGTTAACGAGTATAGCATCGTGCTTTTAATTTGTAAACGCTTTATTTTTAAAATATCATTCAGCCTAACGTGTTTTAGCTTATTGAATAAAGTTTGTGAAGAGATAAAAAAACAATTTCTTTTAATTACTCCTTTGTTCCATGACTCATATTTTTATAAATCAAATGGATTTACTATTTTATTTGAAAAACAGCTCGAAAAAACTCGTTTACGCTCGTTAGTTGACTCTATGTATTGACACTTTCGGTTATTTTCCATAGACTGAGAAGTAAGAATGTCTTTTTTTGAGGAGAAAGCATAGATTCGCGTAGACAGCGAAAGGGTGAAGTGAGATGTTAACAGGAGAACGAAGAATAAAGTTAGTTGAAACGATTGAGAACAAACAATTTATTTCTGTATCCCAATTATCAGAAATCTTTCAGGTACACGAAACAACCATTCGAAGGGATCTAGATGAATTAGAGGCGCAGGGGCTCGTTGTAAGAATTCACGGAGGCGTGGTGCCAGCCAGTATCAAACAGGATGAACCTGTCTTTGAGGATCGGGCCACAGAGAATATAACCGAAAAAGTACGTATTGGAAAATACGCGACAAACTATATAAAAAGCGGTGAAGCGATCATTTTAGATTCTGGAACAACGACTTTAGAAATTGCGAAGACGCTTAATGAAATGCCCCAGCTGCAGGACATCACGATCATTACGAATGACGTAAACATCGCCTCTGTTTTACGATCCAATCGAAACATTACCACCATCGTTACCGGCGGAACACTCTTCCACGACAGCTATATGCTGAATGGACAAATCGCCAACGAATCCTTGCAGCAGCTCAGTGTGGATAAAGCCTTTATCGCAACACCTGCCCTAAATGTGGAAAAAGGGCTGACTCATTTCAACGAGCTATTGATTACGACGAAAAAAAATATGATCGATGCCGCTGCAAAAAAAATTGTCGTCACCGATCACACAAAAATCGGTCGTCGGGCATTGTACACTTTTCTGCCAATTGATCAGATTGATTTGCTGATCACGGATAATCAAACAGATAAAAAGCTCATTGACGAGATGTACAAAAACGGGATTAAACAAATTGAGAAGGTGTAATTTTCCCAATAGCACAAAACACTTATTATTTTAATTACTTAAATAATAAGTGTTTTGTATTTTGTCATATACTATCATCATTTTCTATTTTATTTATTCCATCACTCGATCCTGTATGATTCCAGCTGCTTTAAGAAGCATACAAGTAATAACTGGACCAACAAAGGAAAATCCTCTTTTTTTCATATCCTTAGCAATAGTCGTTGCTTCCGGTAATGTGTTAGGCACTTCCTCGGCCAATTCATACTCGCGAACGATTGGCACGCCTCCTACAAAATCCCAAAGATAGTCAGCAAATGACTCATAATCTTCAAGTAAAGTCACGATTGCCCGTGCGTTTTGAACGACCGCTTGAATTTTTCGTGAATTACGAATCATTTCCGGATCTTTTGCGATCTCTTCAATATCTTCTGGAAAAAATGCCGCTACCTTGCGAAAATCCATCCCACAAAAGTTTCGCTCAAATACTTCCCTCTTTCCCGCTGCTGCCTGCCAGCTAAGGCCCGCTTGAAAAACGCCCACCGTCAATAACAAGAATAGCATGTGATCATCTCGCGTTGGTTCTCCCCACCGATCACTGTACCACTGATAGTTCTTCATTCTGTGACACCGCCTTTGATTCTCCATTATAACGAAAAAAACTGGCTTTTCAGCCAGCATAGCATTAATTTTTCTTGTGGCATACCGCTTCAATATTGTATCCATCTGGATCATAGACAAATGCGCCGTAATAATTCTCATGGTACTGAGGTCGTAAACCTGGTGCCCCGTTATCAATCCCCCCAGCAGCCATCGCCGCTTGATAGAATTGATCGACTATTTCTCGTTCTTGCGCACTAAAAGCAAGGTGAATATTACTCGGTTCGCTTTTCACAATCCAAAGATCGCCTCCATCTCCTCCAAAACAAACACCATGATCCATCGCAATCTTCACTTGATAACCAAGGGGTTTTAAAGCTTCCTCATAAAAGGCTCTGCTCTTCGCTAAATCGTTGACACCAATACTCAAATGATCAATCATTCACTGCACCATCCTTTCCTTCAATTAATTTCAGTATAGCTTAAAAAAACGCTTTCATCCAACTTGCTCTATACTATTTCCCGACAGTACCTTCTCCTCTCATTTCCCAAAAAACATCCAGAATTTGAAGCAATCGTAATTTTTTTGGTAATTATGATAAATTCACGAACATTCGTAAGTCAGTATTGTTTTAATTTAGTGATTTCTCTTTCGAAAAGGATCGTTTTTCATGAAACATCGAATAATTTTTATTAATTGACGAATTATCAAAGTCAATCACTTTTTTTCAGAAAAAATCGAGGAAAAATGTCATGTTAAAATCAACTTATAAATAACTACCATTTATTATTCATTGATTTGAAAAGATGGAATGTACAGAAAGGTGTGGAACTTATGTTTAGAGAACTGTTCTTGACCCCTCAGCAACAGAAAAAAATTCAATTCTTTAAGCTGATGGAGGGGTATCCCGAAGGCACATACTCAGTAAATACCCTAAGTCAAAAGTTTAAATGCAATTATCAGTCCTTTTTACAAATGCTGCGAGAGCTCAATGAATCCTTGATTGAGCTCAAAGAAAAACCACTCTTTGTGGAGGCCTCGAAAATTTACTGGAAAAGTGAGCCCAGTCGTTCCAATCGTTTCTTAATTTCAGAAGTCAAACAATCCATTCCCTATCGTTTTATTTTGACTTCCTTATTCCAGCCTCAAAAAAGCTTAACTGCATTTAGCAAGGAAACTTCTGTCAGCGAATCTACAATCTTACGCCGAATGCGTCCTCTGATCGATTATCTTGCCGAATGCAACATTCACCTCAATTTCTCGAAGATGGCGTTAACAGGTCATGAAGCGGTCGTCCGACTATTTTATATCAAAGCGCTTTGGTCGGCTTCCTTAGGTGAAGATATTGCGAAATGTCCCTTTGATTTTACTGCCGAGGATAATTTACTTAGAGACCTGCTTACTCTCTTCCCTTTGCAGATCCATCCGAAATTGCTTCGTTTGATGCTTTGTGTATGTCGTCTGCGTAACGAGCAAAAGAATTATTTAAATGAAGCCCCATTTGACGATCTTCTATTTTCTCAAACAACGCCGTTATTGGAGCTGTATCTTTCAAATATTCTGGATTCTCCCGAGCAAATCAAAAGAAACATTGAGTTCTTCAACTATTTATTCTACTACTATCCTTATTGCGTCAAAAAGGAACCTCACAAGGTAAATCCTTTGATGCTCTACTATACAAAAAATGTGGAAGAACGCGATCCATTATGTTTAGCCATCGACAGCTTTTACCGTTATTGTTCTGGTGAGTTGTTAAAAAATGTCTTAGGGGAACAAGAGAAAAAAATCCTCCTAAACAATATCGCACGAACCTTTTTAGGCTACTCTATCCAAAAGAAGAAGATTCCGCTGCTTTTTGAAACAGGCAACAAAGAGCAATTTCTGCAATCAGAGCTGTATCGTGAGCTGTATCCCGAGATAAAAAAGGCCATTAGAAAACTGAGTCGTCGCAGAAAACTTGAATGGTTAGCCACCGTTACCGATTCACTTTCTAAAACGCTATGCTTGAGTCTTCTACCGCTTTTCATTGTAAATGACGAAAAAATTCGTGTCGGTCTTGTATCGATTCCCAACTATCTCTACCTGCAGCACATCGTGAAATTTCTGAACAACCTGAAATTTATCGAAGTGGTTTTCCAACCTCAGCCAGATGAGCCGATTGATCTTTTTATTACCACCTTCAAGGAGCTGCTGCCCACTCAAAATAGCGATTGCTATCTGATCAATATTTTGAATGCAGATTACAAATCGGATCTTCTGCCCCGCTTGCTGGCCATTCAAAACAAAAAGAAATTTGCCTAAAAAAATCGTCTGGCTCAATCTTGCTTGAGTCCAGACGATTTTTTAGATATTCGCTTGTAAATCCTCATAGAATGCCGCTTTCGTAGCAGAAATATAAGGGGCTACCCATAAATAGGCGATTCCGAAGGTCAAACCAGTTACAATGTACCAGCCAAGAAAAGTAACATCCAGCCAGAACAACCGTCCCTTGTGTCCATCCATCAATCGGCGACTTGCCGTGATCGTATCCAAGACTTTAGGCTTCTCCCCTGTTTGTTGAATTTGATCATAATAGATAAAGTAGCTTTGAGAATAGGCATACGCTTTTACAATCCCAGGAATGATGAATAAGAATGTCCATAACGTTGTAAAGATATTGGTAAGCAACGCTAAAAGAATCACGCCACCGATAAATACCCCTTGAAAGCCGCGAAAAGCATCCTTCAAAGGATCAATATGCGTCCGTTCGCCCCGCAGCAAATCTAAATAAGTCCATGAGATCCCGCTCATAAACAGTGCGCTGATGATGGAAGAAACCAAACTAGTTCCACCGCCACTCGCATTATTTTGCTGATACTCAGAAACGGAAGAAATCATCCCATCTCCAGATCCATGGATAAAGAACCAAATAACGCCAGATAATACCACAAAAAACATTACAGCTACTGTAAGCAATGTTGGAATCAAATTTAAAATAACCGCTTGTCCCCATTTTCCTCTCAGTGCATTTTTCGCTTCTGCCTTTAATTCAGCAGTCGTTTTCATAACCTAATAACCCCTTTCTAGTAAATAGTTTAATATATAGTACCTTTTTTAGAAAGACTTTTAAATAATCTTGCCTTTCACTTTACGATAAGGGCGGCATCATTTGCCAAAAATCAGATAACATTTGTGATTGATAGCGGCTCTTTCGAACAAGCACCGTAATGTCATTTTTCAATTGCCAATCGTCAACGAGAACTTCTTTTAGCTTTCCCTTCAAAATCTCTTCTTTGACCAATCGATAGGGAAGCACAGATAGGCCGAAGCCGGACTTCACTGCCGAAATCAACGCTTGTGAGTCCACACTTTCCCAAATCGGAAAAACCTTGAAGCCTTGGAAAACTGCAGCCGATTCAAAGGTTTCTCGTACAGCACTTCCCCGTTCTCGCAATAATAACGGTTGCTGTAAAAGCTCCTTAAAGCTAAGCTGTTCATCACCAGATCCTTCAGCTGCCACGACACATAAACGGTAGTCAGCAATTTTTTTCGCTTCAAAAGCTGGCTGCAGAACATGCCCTTCAATAAAAGCAATATCCACCTCACCTTTTTCTAAAAGCGCAATGGATTCAGAGGCAGGAAAAACCTGAACATTGAAACTACCTGCTGGATGCTTGTCACTAAATTTATGCAGCAGCTGCGGCAACTCCGTCTGCGCATAGGTGATACAGGAAGCGATTTTTATTGGCGGCTGTTTTTCTAAGTTTGGCAGATGTGCTTCTACCGCTTCAAACTCCTCAATAATCGGTTGAATTTCCTTTAAAAACAATTCACCCGCCGGAGTTAATCTCACGCTGCGATGCAACCGTTCAAAGAACTGTGTCCCTGCTTCATTTTCTAAATCTTTCATTGCGTGAGAGACAGCCGATTGTGTCAAATACAGATTGTTTGCCGCTTTGGTGAAGTTGTTAGTTTTTGCGATTTCACGAAAAATCAGACATTGTTTGAAATTCATTGTTGCTCCTCTCTCATGAATTATATTCATGTTAACAGCTCAATATTATCATTTCACACATGCCAAACCAACCTTTATACTAGAGATAATGTAAAAAAAGAAAGGTTGGTCCCATGGCAAAATTAAAATTCTACTCGTGGTTAGCGGGAATAAACTTATTCATCAGTACGTTTACCTTCGGCGGCGGCTATGTGGTTGTCCCGATGATTCGCAAATATTATGTAGAAAAGAAGGCGCTATTTACAAAGGATGAATTGATGGAAATGGCTGCAGTTGCCCAATCCTCCCCAGGAGCCATCGCTATCAATTTGAGTGTGCTGGCCGGCAAGAAGGTCGCAGGAATGCTAGGGGTATTCATCAGCGCCATTTGTTCAATTATTCCACCGTTAGTGATTTTAGGTCTTATTTCCAATTGGTACGTCGCTTTTGCTGCTAACGAAACCGTTATGGCAGTGCTAAAAGGAATGCAGGCTTGTGTAACGGCTTTGATTATTGACATCGTGATTGATATGTACCAGCTGATTCGCCAAGAGCATTCAAAACTATTAAGTGCTCTGGTTCCTTTTTCGTTTATCGCCAATGTATTCTTTGATTTAAACGTCATTTACATTTTGCTATTTAGTATTGGGATCTGTCTTATCTACACCTATTATCGACAGAAAAAGGAGGTTTAACCTATGCAACTATTTTGGACCTTCCTAAAAATTGGATTATTCAGTATCGGCGGCGGCTACGCCATCATTCCCTTGATTCAAGAACAGGTCGTTCATCAACAGGGATGGTTAAGCGACAAAGTTTTCACCGATATTATCACGATATCTCAAATGACTCCCGGTCCTCTGGCCGTCAACACCTCGACCTTTGTTGGTATGCAAATAGACGGTGTCCTCGGTGCTATCCTTGCAACGATTGGTTGTATTTTAGGAGGATGCGTCATTTCAATCAGTTTGTATCAATTTTTTCAAAAACATCAGGAATCACTGTATGTTTCTGTGGCGCTAAAGAGTCTGAAAGCTTCGTCCGTAGGCTTAATCATGTCCGCCGGCTTTACCATTTTGCTGCTGACTTTTTTTGAAAGCTCCGAACTCTCTAGGAACATGCTCGCACATATCGACTGGTCAGCGGCATTTCTATTCGTTGCGTCATTGATCATTCTACGAAAATTCAAACCGAACCCCATCCTACTGATGTGTTTGGCTGGCTTCATCGGATTTCTTATCTATTAGACTTAAAAAGGTCATCCTCAAATGAGAATGACCTTTTTAACCTCTTCCCTTACGAAAGCAACATTTCCTGTTTTTGCTCTTGCTCACAATACTCCAATGCGGTTGACGTCAGGAGATAGCCTTCGCCCCATGAAGTTTGAACGGTTTCACCTGTGACACCATCCTTTTGAAATGCGATGCGCAATTTCTTAACCAGGATTGAAAGTTGTGCTAAACGAGATTTCGTCGCACCATCCTTCCATAGATATTCGCACAAATCCTCTCGTGAAATCACTTTCCCCTTCGCTTGATAAAGCTTTTCTAAAGCTCGGCGTTCCAATTTTGATAAGGTCAAAGAACCAGTAGTCTGGATTTCTGATTCTTCCCCGATACGATTTCCTACAAGGGAAAGGATCATCTCTTGTGATACCGGTCGTTTGGCCCAGCGACAAAGAGACTCACGCAGCTCCTCGACACTGGCATGTTCATTGATCCACCCATGAAATCCTTCTATTGGCTTTTCCGGCTCGCTCTCAAGTTTCCGCAAAATGATTTTTGACTCCGGTAATGTTGATAGCAAATGCCTTACTTCATTTTCAGAGATCGTTTCACTGAGAATGATATAGTCAAAATACGTAAGCATCGGCAGCTTTTTAACTTGCTGTGTCATTAAGTAAAACATATTCGAGCAGCAAAAAACTTCATAGTTTAGTCGTTGTAGTTTTGCTTGAAGCTCTTGTTCTACTAAAATATTCTTCGTTAAAAGTAATATAGATATCATTTTTTCACCTCTTCTTTGGTGTAAGACTGTTAAGAATCGTTCAATCGTGATCCTTCTTTTGAAATTTTTTCTTTAGCTGCTTGTTCATTTGTTCCGTCATTTTGACACTAACACTGAATAAAATGGCCTTCCCGATAAAAAAGCCTGCTATTATAACAAGGAAAGCAAATCCCATGATCATCGGTGGAACATTCCAAACAAAAAGCTTACTGCAGATGAAAAACGCGGTAAAAATAAGCAGGATATAGGCTACTTGAATCCAAAAAATCCCTAAAAGATCAACTAAGGAATCAATATAAAATATCGAACACCCAACACCAACTATTAATGAAAAAATCAGAATCGAAAAAACATTTTCATTCGTCAAATTCGCACCCGTTAGAAGGGCAAAAATGATGCTTAGGGTAAAGATGAACGAGAAGATAATGGTTAATTCCCGAATAACGCTCCATTTATTCATACTCACTCCTCCATCCCTAATTGATTTTTTAAATTGCGAACGTAATTTCTTGAAATAGAAATCTTCTCATTGTTCTTCAACTTAACAATTAGCCGCCCGTTGAACGTTGGACTGATCAACTCAATTTTCTCAATATTAAGAATAACTGATTTAGAGACTCGAATATATTGTGTGTCTTTGTATTTTTCTTCTAATTGATAGAGCTTTTCTTTAATTTCAAAAACTTCATCCTTGGTATATAAAAAGACTTTTTTCTCCACCGCTTCAAAATAATAAACATCCTTCAATCTAACCTTATGCAGCTGTTCATCCTTGTTCACCCATAGAAAAGCATTTTTTACTTGCAGAGAATTAATTAAACGCAGCAAATCATCGTCTAAAGACTTTACTTTTAGGATAAGTTCTTCCTCTCCTTGATCAATGATATCCACTTTAATTTTGATAGAAAAACCTCCCAACCTTACCAGAAATATTATACATAAAAAATAAATATTATGCTTTTAATTATTAATGTTATTTATTTTATATGAAAATTCTGCTTGATTGATCTTATTTATCCATAGATAATATTGTTGTTTTTCTCCTTTTAATATATATTCCCCACCTTTTATATCAGATTTGAACAAGTTTGACTCCGTATTCGGCACTAATACAATCGGACTTTTATTAACAAAAACGGGATTATTACTTTTTTTATAAAATAATTTATATTCATCATCTTCAAATGTCGGTATCAAAATAGCATAATTACGGTGGTGGATAATTTGCTTTTTAATGCGCCGCCAGAAAAGATAGCCAATTCCAAGAAGTAGGATACATCCAACAGCAATCACCAAAAATAATCGTCTTCTATGTTTTTTCTTGAGCCCTTTAAGCTGCTGCTGCGCTTTAGCCGGCAGTTTTGTTCGCTCTCCTGTCACCAATAAGCGATGAGAATTAATCATGTAAGGGGTACAAGTAAGCAGTGTGACCCTATCCTTCTCTTTCTCAATCCGGAGCTGCTCCGTTTCTTCTGGCTTGACCACTTGGATATTCATTACTTTATAGGCGAAGGTATTGCCGCCGATCTCAATATAGAACAGATCTCTTTTTTTCAGTTCCGGCAGATCGGAGAAAAATTTAGCCTTCGATAAGCCGCGGTGAGCAGAAATCACCGCATGCGTATTTTTCCCGCCGATAGGATAGGAAGTTCCTTCCAATAAAGAAGCTCCTCGTTCAAGAAAAAATTCGCTGGTTCGATCAAAAATAGGCAAACTCACATCAATCTTAGGAATCGAGATCGTGCCGATGGTATGATCAGATAAATAGTCCGGATTCTTAGAGAAATCTCTTTCCTCTTCTTTTTCAGAAAAAGGATCTCCGCCAGCATTGATTCCCTCCAAAGCCAACTTTGCATTTTCCTTCTGCATCTTTTTTTGAGCCGCAGCCAGATTCACTTGATCCTCTCGGTTCGCCTTTTCCTGCGCCTGCTCAATGATTCGCTGATCAAGATAGGACATAACGGTATTTCCAATAAAAGGATATGCAAGAGCTCCCAGCCCAAAAATTAGGACGAACATCATGAAGACGTCTATGATGATTTTTCTTTGCCATTTTTTCATTGCCCGTTCTCCTATCCTTTACTACAAAGACCGAGTATCAAATCACACGTGATTGATATCCCGGCCTTATGATTAATCAGTTGTTCGTTTTATTCTTCAACTGTTTCTTTATTGCGTAAGAAGTATGCACCAACTGCAACTACTGCTACAGCACCGATCGCAATAATTGCGTAGATGCCATTTCCGCCGGTACCTGGTAAAGTCCCTTTACGTTTGTTCTCTACTTCTGTTTCATCACCAACGACGATCGTTGATGTATAGGTGCCATAATCAACAGTGAAAGGAATATCTGCCGTCAGAGCTACGTAATCATTACTTGGTGCTTGCGTTTCTTCCAACCAATATTGAACCAACTCCTTACCCACAGTCGCCGGGTGCGTTGGATCACCGACTGATGAGCTTCCAGGAACGGTCTCTAATGGTAATGCAACGCCAGTCGCGTCGTGACTTACAGTTCCTTCAAGGCCTGTGACAGTGAATAATCCTCCACCTGCTGAGGTTAGTTCTAAAGCATCACCTTTTGTGGTTGACCAGCGTGATGGGCTTGACGTTGTTGCTTTAGCGATCATGTACTCAGTCACGCCATTGTTTTTACGTTTCACAATGAATTTTGCGCCATCTAACGACGTACCATTGTCTTGATCAACTTTTTCAAAGCGACGACCATAAGTGATGACGTCATCTCCTGACCAAGGCAATGTTTGTAATCCGTTCGATGGGTTATTTTCATACTGCAATGTTGCTTGGTTGTCGATCCATTCATCCGGTGTCGTATTTTCATCTAAATACATGCGATATTTGAAGACTAATTTTTTTCCGGCATACTTGCCAAGCTTTACAACATCTGGTGTTTGATCACTCAAGCTGTTTTTATTATTGAAAAATACATGGAAGATATTGTCATATCCTGTTTTGATTGATGTGCCGCTTGGATCAGCAACAACCGAGAAATCTACATCTGAAATTGCTGTCAAGGAGCCATTCGATTCGACTACGTATAAGCCTTGATTGTCTAAATAATGCAGATTCGGTTGCGATTCATCACGTAAGAAGAATTGAGTATAGCGATAAACGGGGTTCGCTAGATCATTATTAGCTAATCCATCAATCCCTACTGGTACATCAAATGTGATTTTGTATTCAATGGGTTCACCAACTGTAAAATCATCTTTTTCTTCCTTCTCTTTGATCACATCGATGTCATCTGTTTGAACATTTTTTGGATATAAGAAAAGTTCCGTAAGCTTGTCGTTCGTTGGCGTGCCATCTGCGTTCATTTTGTATACGGGAAAAATCACTACCATGTTGTCTGCTGCACCGCTCGCTGAAATATTACTTGGACGAGAAGTTTCTACAAATAGATAGACCGCATCTTTTTCTACAGAATTAACTGTCACTTTATCCGGTAATGTAAACTTCGCATGCCCCGTTGCATCTGTCGTCTTTTCAGAACCAACTGCAGTCAAACCAGAAGCCCCCGCTGTCGCGATCGCATCTCGTAATTGATTTACTGACCAAGTTGGATTCGCAGCAGCCAATGTATAGAATTTTTCCGTTGCGTCATAAACGGTGAAACCGACATCTTTTAATGGGTGCCCTCCATTGTTAGTATGCCAATCTTCATCTTTTTCACCAGTATTCTGGATATCTGCTGGTTTGGAATCGTATGCCCCTTTATAAATATTCACGTCTACATCCGTTGGTGCTGCTTCCGCTACAAGACCATTGCCTAAGCCAGCAAAACTGCTTAGCATAAAGATCAGAATACCCAATAATCCCCAAATTCTTTTTTTAAATTTCATGCCTCATACTCCTTTTTTATTTTAATGTATTTATTTTTCCTCAGAAAAATAAGTCTGATTTTCAAGCCGTATACCATCTCTCTATACTCTGACACCTACTTACTCATCGAAACTTTGACCCTTGATTTATTCACCAAAATGACTGCTAAAAGTTCGACTGGCATCCTTTTTCATTTTAATGTATTTATTTTTTCTTCCTTAATCGCTAATCTCGTACTCTTTTCTTAACAATGACGATTATGAATAGACAGAGAAGACCAAGTACAAATAGATAAATCGATGGCGTCATTCCCGTCTGGGGCAATCGTCTGCTGGGTAAGCGATAGTAAATCTCACTCGACCCTGTTGAAGGCAACTCTTTGTTTCCCCTTTTTTTGTTAACGATTCGCAACGGTTCTTTGGTGTCACTGCTAGCCTCATTAATCTCAAAGTCAATAAAGTAATTTTCTGGTAAAAAGTAACCATCTGGCGCTTTGACTTCTAAGAGAGAGTAACTACCATAGATCATTCCATCCAATTCAAAAATCCCCTGTTCATTGGAAGTTAGGACCAATAGTTCTTCTGGGTGTTCGTTGCCATACTCAGCTGAGACCCACTTTTTTTGCTTCGTCAAATACTGCATGTCTTTGTTTAAAACAACGAAGTTCGCCTCTTTCAACACATCGCCAGATTTTTCGTCAATTTTTTGAAACCGTTTCATACCAGCGACTCGTTGGTTGTAAACGATCGGTAGTTTGTCTTTCTGCGATAGCGCGCCGACCTCAGTTCCATTAATCAAAATCAGTTGCCGCTGATCTTGAGGAATTTCCACCGAAATATGACGCGCTTGCTCAGATATCTCATATCCTTCAACCGTCGCGACCTCCTCAAACAAATAGCTGCCGCTTTTCAAACCTAGATTCGTTCTAACGATCCCTTCTTGATCGGAAATCATTTTCTTTACACGCTCATCTTTCAACGGTGACTCTTTAATTTCCTTTTCAGAAAGCCAATCGCTGACAGAGCCTGCCGTTGCTCTTAAATAGAATTTTTCTCCCTGTTCATTCTTCGAGAGAATAAAACTGGCTCCAGCTAACGGTTTGGTAGAACCGTCATTTTCTTTCGACATTTTGATAAAATACGGTTCACGAACATACGCTTTATTTTTTGTGTAAACATGTGTGGCGGTTGCACCAAACAAACGACTATCTAAAACCAGATAATTGGACAAGCCAACCGGATCGACTGGCAAACTATTTCCGCTGTCTAACTCAACAATAAGGTAGACCTGCTGTCGATCAGTCGGCAGTGTAATAGAAAGTAACCCATCTTCAGTCACACTGCTTCCTGTATTGTCGGTGAAGCTTCCTTTAGCAGTCGTCTTGGTTTGAACAAAATGAATTTTCGGGTAGCGCGCTTGGATAGCTTCTTCCTCCACATGACCAGGTGTTGCCAATATTTCCAGCTCACTGCGTAATACATTGGCCTCATCCGCGATAAAATCTTTTGCCTGATCAAATGACAGCTGCTTATCGACCATTACATAATCGCGAAGGTAATCTCCAATCTCGTAAATTGCAAAAGTTGAACCATTCACTCCGTATGAATCTTTTAACAGTTCTGTATCACCTAGTGCGCCGCCCTGATTAATTTGGCTAGGTACTTCTTGATTTACAAATAGACGTTTATGGAGATGAATTTGAGCTTCTGCCGCGTCAGCCGGTTGAACCAACACAATTCCCGCTAAACAAATCAAGAGCAGAGAAAGAAGAGATTTCATTTTCATCGTCCAACACCTGCCTTTTTTCGCTTGAACTGCTGATTGGCAAAATATCCGCTCACGATCAGAAGTGCGATGGGGGCTAACCTGGTAAACCATGTATAACCATTACCTCCAGTTTCTGGTAACGTGCCTTTCGGATGATTTTCAACCGTTACTATATTGGCAGTTGCTAACTGACCGCCAATAATCGTAAATTGAACTGGTGAAGATAGTTGTACATAGCCAGTCGGTGCTTGGGTTTCTACAAAATAATAGGTTTCTTCAGGTAAGCCGGTAATCACTAATTGTCCAGTTGGTGTCACCACATTCTCTGGTTGAAAATTCCAAGTAGCGCCTGTTTTCACTGCTTTGTACGTACCTTTTACAGCCGTACCATCACCGACCTCTAATTCTTCTGATGCAAACCAAGTTGTCCCAGCACTATTAGTGGCTACTTTAAACTTCGCACCTTTCAAATTTTTGTCATTGGTAGCGTCCTTCTTCTCCAGTGTCACGCCGCCTTCTGCCCGTTCGTTCGTGACTTCAAAGGTGATCGTTACACCCTCGTCAGTAATCTCGCTGACAGCTGTTTTACCATCTCCGACAATTTTATGACCATCAGGCGCTTTGGTTTCCAGCAGATAGTATTTTCCTAAAGGTAATCCGGTAATAGTGATTTCTCCTTTAGTCCCTGTACTTTCGATAAACTCGTATTTATCACTGGTCGTATTGTACTTATACTCATAATCTTTACCAGTAACAAATTTCGCACCCATTTTCGTTTCCGAATTATCTGGATTGACTAGATACAGTTCAAATTCAGCACCATTTAATTTTTCGTTATCGGAATTTTTTTTCGTCAGCTTTAGCTTTCCGACCTTTTTACGGTTTTCTCTCGTTACACTGACTGTCTCTCCATCAGTGGTAATCTTTGCTGCGTTAGACTTACCGTCGTCATCGTAGGTATAGCCATCAGGCGCCGCTTCTTCTTGGAAATAATACTCATCGATCGGTAGTCCTGAGACCGTGATCTCGCCGTTTTTGGCAGTCGAACCAATGTCTTCAACCAACTCATATTTTTTCCCTGTATCGTTGTACTGATAGAGATAATTTTTACCTGATTCCAATAAAACTTGGGGAGTAACCAATTCGTCGCCGTTCTTCTTGCGAAGCGTGAACTTGGCGCCGTTTAGTTTTTCATCTGTGTCTGCATCCTTTTTAACTAAAGTAATTTTTCCTTTGGCCAACTCGTTATAGGCACTGACAGCGACACCTTCTGCCGCATTTTTATCGATCGTAAAATAATACTTCCCAGATTCATTCTTTCCATCTGGTGGAATAATCTCTAGTTTATCTGTGTACCGCGGATCAGGATTACTCACTTCAACCAAGCAATAATTTCCGTCGGTCAAATTTTCATAAAGTAGAACTCCGTTGCTATCTGTTTTCTTTTTTCCGCCTGAAATTGTGACATAGGTATTCGAACCAGCAGGGGTTTCCTTTTTCAATTCAAATTCGACATCTTTTAGAATTACTTGCGTATCCTTATCCATCTTCTTCAATCGGAAAGTCGTCGGCGGTACACGGGTTGCACCACCACCCCAGTTACTGACAGTGACTTTACTTACATCACTTTCTTCACCAGAAGTATTTGTTTCCCAATAGACCATCGCCTTATTTTCGATGATCGAACCTTCGCCTAAAGTGGTTGAGCAGGTAATTCGAACCACTAAACCGAATGGATAATTATCATAGGTTTGTCCACTATCAACACTAAAATAGTTTTCGTATGCCTCTTTCGTTTTATCTCCCCGTAAAGCCGTCATTTTCCCATCATTTACTGCTGTATCTATCAAATCCCAAATACGTTCTTTCGTACTTCTAGCTGCATTGCCAAAGAGCAGCAGCCCATTACTTTTGTCATTCGTTAGATTGGGCAAATCTTTGAAATTCATCACCAGCTTATTATCCGAAGTTACTCCATAACAAGGATAATTATGACTTTCAATCCGAGTCTCAAAATCTGCATCTGATTCAGAAATATTTTGCGTAAGACTTTCTAACGGCAAGCTCGTATTGGTATTTGTTGTACTTAGCATTTGAAAAGATCCTAGATTATCTGAAGTCATATTTCCATCTTCATCCGCCGCATAAATGTTCATGTATGCAGAATACTCGATCAAAGTTAAAGAAGGATCTAATTGGTCTTTTAAGACAACTTTTTTGTATAAGCTTGGACCATCATCTTCAAACGCTTTTTTATAATTGTCCATCATGATTGGGATATTCCAATAAACTCTATTACTATTGTTGGTTGCCCCACCATTTTTAGTAATGGGCTTTTGATCCCCAATCGGTTTTCCCGGATACGATTCAGCTGGCTTGGGATCGATTTCGATTGGGTAGCTGCCAGTTTCCGTATTTCCTGTCGAACCGCTGCTGCTTTCTTGACTAGCTGTCCCATAAGCTGTCGCATAACAATCCTGCAGCCCATTCCAATTCGTCTCTACCGCATCATTGAAGGTAATTTTTAAAAACTTTTTCCCGGAAATTGTTTCCAGCGTCATATCTCCAATCTTATCGCCAGAACTTTCGTAAAATGGCACTGAATTGCTTACACTAGAAAAATTGAAGTACTCTTCCGGTAACGCAATATAGATAAAGTCCCCATCTTTTAAGTTCGCCGAAGAGGGTACAGTAAAGGTATAGTCAAAGTACACACCGTCACCGACTTTTATTGTTGGTTGAGGGTCCTGTTTAACGCCCTCCTTTACAATATAAATGGGTGGATTGCTACCATTCTTGATATAAATGTTGTTCAACTTCATATCGTTAATTTCACTTGTTTTGTCTGTCGCTGCAAAGGGGGTTATTCCACCGCCAAATGGGGTTAACTTCTGACTCTTATCAGCGGTCTTCTTTTTCACAGCACTTTTCTCACTTGTTGTTTCTTTGGTAGCTATTTCCTGCTTTAAATCCAGCTGAAATTCATGTGTATTAAAAAAATTCAATGTTACCTGTGACAAGGAACGTACTTGATCAGACAGCTGAAATTCAAATTTTACTCCTTCAATCGAAGCAGGCTGGTCATTGTCGTTTACTACTGTCAATTGATTGTTTTCAATCGTTAGAGTAACATCCTCTTCGTGATAAATCTCTTTATCCTTTGTTGTGACTTCTGCTGGGAGCAACCATGTGCTTTTTTCTTTTTCGCCCACACTTAGATCAAATTTTGAAATAATCAAAGCATCAGGTTTGATTTCTTTAGAAAGTATATTTCCTTGGCTGTCTGTAAGCTGGAGATTCGTTACACGACTGGTCTCCACAGTCTGCAGATTTTCAGCGATCGTCTGGATTGGAAAACTGGACAGGACCATCAGAAAAATTGAAAGAATCGGCCACCACCGCTTTTTGATTTTACTCATAATGCCCTCCTTTCATTTATGACTTTTCTCTTCCCTTCTATTGGCAATCCCCCCCACTCTCTTTCCTATATCATTTCTTTTAAAGCTAAAGCCAATAAAAATTTTTAATTATTCATTTATCAAAATACTCAACTTTCAGCTCTCAAAAATAAATACAGAAAATCATTTTAAAATCATTTTTATTATATTTCTACTATTTTCATGTGACAATATTTTTGGAACAAGATGCATTACAAACGAATAAGAGGTTAAAATTAAGACATATAATCCTTCTTTTCTATTTAAAATTAAGTCTATAATCTTAAAATATTTATTATCATTACAAAAACGCTTTTATGTGCATTAATTTTCAATTACTTAATTAATACTCAACCATTTTGTTCTTCCACTTACAAAGATAATAAAATCATGCCGTTGAAAATAAATTATTAACGCACAAAAAAAGACGTATCTAATGTAATCAGATACGTCCCGTAATTAAAGAGGCAGCCACTCTCCGTTTGTTCGATAACTCTCAGCGTATGCTTCCGCCTGTGATACAATTTCCTGATCATATTGGCAATAAGCCAATAATTTGATCGCATTACTACCTGTTGTTACACCTTTCCGCAAAGTATAATCAAAGAATATTTCGTCATTAGTAACGACCTCGCGAAAGTGATAATTCTCATAGCGTTCTCCTAAAATTCGACTTAACTCCACATCATGTGTGGCTAAACAAAGAAAGCAATCCAAATCAGCAAATTTTTTCAAAATGATCGAAGCGGCAGCGATTCGTTCTATTACATTGGTTCCTTTGAACATTTCGTCCATAAAAATCATCACGTAGGAAGAGGATTCCGCAATGTGCAATAAACGTTTCAACGATTTTATCTCCGCCATATAAAAGCTGTCACCAGTAATAATATCATCCTTAAGATTCATCGAACTATAGACTTGGCAAGGTTTAAAGCGATAGCTTTTCGCTAAACAGGTGTTAAACAGCTGGCCTAGAATCGCGTTCACTGTCAACGTTCGCGCAAAAGTAGATTTCCCACTCGCATTTGAGCCCGTAATCAATAATTTATTGCCCATATTATGTGTGTTAGGAACAGGCTCTGCTAACAGCGGATGAATGATTTCTTCAAATACTATTTCATTTTCTTCACTAAAATCCGGCTTACAGTAATAAGCTAAACTTTCACGATAAGAAGCAATTGAGATGCAGAGTTCGACATAGCCGATTGTTTCATATAGCTCCAGCGCTTCATTGCGATGTTTCTGAAATAACTTTACCATCGCATAATACGCATAGCCATAGATTGAAAAATAGGAAGTAATGATCATCATCAAACTGTTTGCTGAACTAGAAATTTGAATAATGTAATCCGCTAATGCCGTAATATTTTTAAATACGCCAAGATGTTTACGCATTTGCTCTGTTTCCTTCTGAAAAGCAGGAAGCTCTAATGCCACCATTAGTTTTGCCGCACGAACCATTCGGGAAAACATGCCTAAAGCCTCGAAGGCATGATAAATTTTGCGCAATACAAAGGAAAATAAAATGAGTCCCAAACAAAAACCGAGACAGACCGCCAAGATGCCATAATCAATATCAACGACCATCCATATCAAGCTGCCAACATTTATCGCTGTTACCAAAACAATTAGCGGCATCGCTATTTGCGGAAATTTGCTTGGATCTATCAGCAGATCAATAAGCTGATTATTTGTTTTCCGACCAATTCGATAAAAAGCAAATTGCAATTGCTCACGTTTTTCACTGTTCTCTCTTATACATTCCACAGCCTGTTCAAAATGACTCAGGTCCGGGTTCTTCTGTCTTCTAAAAAAGTAATAGCTGTATTCATCGCCGATACTAGATTGCGTATTTTTCATCCGCTTAAAAAGTTCATCTATATTCAAATCTGTCCAAGTAATATCATCAATCATCGGTCCACGATTTTTCATGTGATGATAATACTTTTTCATACTAGTATAATCGCGTTCATCTAGTTTCCATTCAGTCTTTTTCCCATACTCCTCTTTGATTTGAGCTTTAATTTTTTGATTCCGGCGATAAGTAAAATAAACAGAAATTAGAAAAAAAAGACCCACAATACCAAACACAATTCCATATATTCCGATAACTCCCACTGACGTACCCCCACCTTCTTTTTTGTTTATTTTACCATTTAAAAAAAGCGGTACTATTTTTTATAGATACTTAAAGTAAAAACTCATCATATATGCCAAGAAGACCAGCCATCAATCGACTGGTCTTCATTTATATAGGCATCGCCACTGGTTTGAACCCCTCCAAGCCAATAATGACAAAAGAGGTTCCTTTTTCAATTAAATGTTCTTTACTTTTCATGCGTATTTTCTTTCCGCTCACTATTCCTTGACCTTTATAGGAAATATTCGTTACAGCAACGCCAATCTCCCAAAGCAGCTTTTGTTCCTTTCGATCTCTTAAGGCAGCAATCGAGTATCTTTCAATATTAAATAGTAAACCAACCACAATAATCCAAAAAAGTTTTAGTTGAATAGAACCTGTCACTGGTACAATCGATAGCGCGAGGATCAATCCGCTATTCGTGAGCCCTCCGCCATCCCAATTATTGGCCCATGCATAAAACAACGAAGCATCTGTATATTTTTCAAGAAAACAGACAAAGAATCCAGCAAATGCCAGAATGCCGGCAATGCTATAAAGAATAAAATTCGGCGCAGCAGTCGTTAGTAGGCTCCCACCCCACAAGCAAGGAATCACATTCAAAACTATCGCCCAAACGAGATAATAAATTGTTATCCCCCACTCAATTCCTCGCCGATGAACTTGATCCAATTTTTCACCAGCACTGATTGGATCACCAAGCTGCTTCAGCACTTCTTTTGTAGCGGCTTCTTCACTCATTCCTCTATTGATCAGTGCCTCTTTGTGATCCTCGATATGCTCCTTGTATTCTCGCATTATTTCACTTCGTGCGCTTGTTACCTTGATACATTTTGAGAGCTTTTTCAAATACTCTTTAGTGTCCATATTCCACACCACCTAAAATATCTGAAACAGTCGCAGAATAGGTCTCCCACTCTTTGATTTTGGCTTTTAAATAAATTTCCCCAGTTTTGGTCAATTGATAGTATTTTCTTTTTTTGCCATTCACTTCATTTTCATAACAATTAAGGTAGTTAGTTTTGACTAATTGATGCAGGAGTGGATACAAGGTGCCAGTTTTCAATTCAAAAACATTTTGAGAGCGTTGCGACAGCAGCTCGATCATTTCATACCCGTACATATCTCGTTCAGAAAGCAAGCTTAATATCAGCATCGTGGTACTCCCAGAGACTAATCCTTTGTCGATCATTTTTTCCACCTCCACATGTAGATTATCTACTTAAATTATATGTCGATAATCTACATATGTCAAATTCATTTTTTTCTTTTGACTTTTATAAATCTAAAGGCTTGTGATCATAAAAATCAATGATAAAATAAGGGAATCATAAGAAACAAGGAGAACTATATTAATGACTAATGCACTTGAAATAAACGAGTTGAAAAAAGTCTATGCTACTGGTGTGGAGGCCTTGAAGGGGATTAATTTGACGGTTGAGGAAGGTGATTTTTACGCGTTACTAGGACCAAACGGTGCGGGGAAATCGACAACTATCGGAATTATCACCTCGCTCGTCAACAAAACATCGGGCAATGTCAAAGTCTTCGGCTATGACTTAGACAGAGAATTAGTAATGGCCAAACAACAAATTGGCTTAGTACCGCAAGAATTTAACTTCAATCCTTTTGAGACTGTCCAGCAGATTGTTGTCAATCAAGCGGGCTATTATGGCGTTCCACGAAAGGAAGCTTTAGCTCGCAGCGAAAAATACTTGAAGCAGTCGGATTTATGGGAAAAACGGAATGTTCGTGCGCGAATGTTATCTGGAGGAATGAAGCGTCGTTTAATGATCGCTCGTGCGCTAATGCATGAACCCAAATTATTGATCTTAGATGAACCGACCGCTGGTGTTGATATCGAGTTGCGCCGTGAAATGTGGACTTTCCTACGGGAGCTTAACGCAAGTGGAACAACGATCATTTTGACAACTCATTATTTAGAAGAAGCCGAGATGCTCTGTCGAAACATCGGTATTATTCAAGCAGGTGAGCTGATTGAAAATACCAGTATGAAATCTTTATTGGCAAAACTGCAATTCGAGACATTCATTTTTGACTTAGCGCCTTATGAGATTGAACCTATAATCAACGGCTTCAAGCATACGTTTGTCGATGAACAAACCTTAGAAGTAGAGGTCGTGCGCGATCAAGGAATCAACGAGCTCTTTGACCAACTGACGAAACAAGGAATCAAGGTACTTTCTATGCGGAATAAATCAAACCGTTTAGAAGAACTATTCCTAAAAATCACGGAGGAAAATCATGTCTAATCTATACTTCACTGCCCTTAAAAGTCTGGCAGTCAAAGAAACCAATCGCTATTTAAGAATCTGGGTACAAACGTTAGTCCCCCCAGTCATTACTACATCTTTGTATTTTGTTATTTTCGGTAACTTAATCGGCGGACGTATCGGGGATATGGCTGGCTTTTCTTACATGGAGTTTATCGTCCCAGGCTTGATCATGATGTCTGCGATTACCAGCTCCTATGCCAACGTCTCCTCTTCTTTCTTCTCACAAAAGTTTCAGAAGAATATTGAAGAGCTGCTAGTGGCACCTGTGCCGACTCATATTATTATTTGGGGCTTCGTGACAGGCGGCGTTGGCCGCAGTGTCTTAGTTGGCTCCCTAGTAACGATTATCTCGCTCTTTTTCGTTCCACTTCATGTGTACTCATGGGCCATCGTTGTCATTACCTTATTGATGACGGCCATTTTGTTTTCATTGGCGGGACTATTGAACGGCATCTTCGCTCAATCCTTTGACGATGTTTCCATCGTTCCGACCTTTGTTTTACAGCCGTTAACTTATCTTGGTGGTGTTTTCTATGCGATTTCGATGTTGTCGCCCTTTTGGCAAGCTGTTTCTAAGATCAATCCAATCGTCTACATGATCTCCGGGTTCCGTTACGGCTTCCTTGGTGTGATGGACGTATCTATCGTTGTATCCATGTCGATCCTAGTGTTATTCATTGTCGTTCTTTACAGTGTTTGCTGGCATCTAATTGACCGCGGACGTGGATTAAGAAGCTAAACAAAAAGCTGAGTTTGAGCAAATAAACGCTCGAACTCAGCTTTTTGTTTAATAATAAACTTCATCCAAGAAAAGCCCTTGCGCTGGCGCGGTCTCTCCTGCATCCTTGCGCACTTTATTCTCCAAAACCTCATCAATGACATCGAGCGACAGTTTGCCTGAGCCAATCTCTAAAATGGTTCCCATTAAAATACGCACCATTTTATGCAGGAAACCGTCACCGATAAAGGTAAAATGCAACATACTTCCTTCACGTTCAATCGAAATACGTTCAATCGTTCGTGTAGTTGATTTTTTTGTTTTTTTCAACGCAGAAAAGCCAATAAAGTCATGTTTGCCTAATAATTTCTCACAGGCCGCATTCATTTTATCCATGTCTAATTTATCAGGAACATAAAAGCTGTGGTACCGCTCGAAAGCTGTTGGAATTGGATTATTCCACACATAATAGCTGTACTGCTTTCCTTTTACATTATATCGGGCATGGAAACGTTCAGGCATTTCTTCAACTTTTTTTACAACGATGTCCCCTGGCAAATAGCGATTAAAGAATGACAGCATTTCACCGCGGGCCATTTCTGAATTTGTTTTAAAATTCGCGACCTGACCTCTGGCATGAGTGCCCGCATCCGTTCGACCAGATCCAATGATCTCGATTTTTTCACCTGTCATTTGCGCGATAACACTTTCGATCTTTCCCTGAATCGTTTTTTCAGAATCTCCTAAACGCTGCCAGCCAAGGTATCGTTTGCCATCATATTCAATGGTTAATTTAATATTTCGCATCCACATTTCCTCCTCGTTCACTTCACACTGAACCAATGTACCACAGAAGACTGAGAGGGACTAGTGGTGAGGTCAAAAGAAGACCAGAGGACTTTTAAAAAGTGCTCTGGCTTACCCTGAAATTAAGCATGGATCATGTTCTTGTTGTATTCTTTTTTTATACGACTTAAAGCTTCCATTAATAAGTTTCTTGGCATTCCAATACTCAGACGAACAAATCCTTCACCATCTTGAACAAAGTAACTGCCTACCACCATCGTTAATTTTGCACGTTGAAAGAAACCCTGCATCTCTGATTCATCCTTGAACCAATTATGAACATCAATCCACGCTAGAAAAGATGATTCGGCTGGCATAACTTTAGCTTCTGGTATATCTGCAAAAAAATCATAAATGATTTCCATATTTTCTTCTACATAATCAATCATTTCATCCAGCCAATCTTCACTTTCATTATAAGCGGCCACAATTGCTGGCACAGCAAATACGTGAGGAGAGGTAATTGAATTTTTTTGCAATTGAAGCAGCAGTGTTTCTCTAATATCCGGATTTGGAACCACCACATATGAGGTTTTTAATCCCCCTAAATTAAACCCCTTATTAGGCGAAAGACACAAGACACTATGTTGAGAAATTTTTGGATGTGCATTCCAAATCGAAGTAAATGTTTGATTCTTATAAACAATATCACGATGTATTTCATCACAAACTAGAAGGACCTCATGACGAATACATAATTCTGCTAATTGGAAAAGTTCTTCCTTTGTCCAAATACGACCAGAAGGATTCTGTGGACTGCAAAAAATATATAACTTAATATTATTTTCTTTCATCTGTTTTTCTATATCGTCAAAATCAAGATAATAGCGATTTTCACGATTAATCAGTGAGCTGCAAAAGAGCTTTCTTTCATTATGCTCTATCGCTTCAGCAAAAGGATCATACGCAGGGGTGTTAATCAGAACACCTTCTCCTATTTTCGTATAGGCCTGTACAATATAATGCAATGTAGATACTGTTCCGAAGGTTAGCTTAATCCATTCTTTTTCAATATGTGTATTATATCGCCGTTTGTTCCAATTGATCACTGCTTCGTAAAACTCATCTGGAATATAAGTATAACTGTAATCTCCAATACTTGCGCGTTTCATTACTGCTTTTTGAATGGCCGGGGCAACTTCAAAATCGATGTCCGCTAAGTCCATTGGAATTGCCTCTTCATTTAATCCAAATTTTTCTTTTAGTACCTGATTGCTCCATTTCCGTGCATTTCCTTGCTTGCGGTCAATGACATTCTCCAAATTGTACATGTTACACACCTACATTCACTAAATCTTTAGTCGTTTGATTTAAGACAACGGCAACACCATTTTGTATTGCAATATCATCTTCGATTCGTACACCACCTACATCGGGTAGATAAATTCCTGGTTCAACACTCATCGCCATATTTTCTTTTAAAATCATTTGGCTATTTTTATTCAAAATCGGTATATCACCACCCATACCAATGCCATGGCCTAACCCGTGGCTAAAATATTTGCCATAACCTGACTCATCGATAATTTTTCGTGCAACTTCATCTACTTCTTGACCTGTTACGCCTTCGCGAATAAAATCAATAGCTGTTTGTTGAGCCTCTTTCACCACTTGATAGATCGTATACAATTCTTGAGGTGCCTCGCCTATTGTCACCGTTCGAGTCATATCTGACTGATACTCTTCCAGCACAATTCCAAAATCAATTGTGACAAAATCTCCTTGTTCTAATAAACGTCGCGTTGGTCTTCCATGAGGAAGTGCACTTCGCGGTCCACTTGCGACAATCGGATCAAAGGCCATAGCTGAAGCTCCTTTTTTCAAAGAAAGGTAATGAATCAATGCCCCTAATTCATTCTCACTCATACCAACCCTAATACTTGGAAGTAGTTCCGCAAAAATTTCATCCGTCATTGTACATGCATTTTTGATCAATTGAATTTCTTCTGCTGATTTGATTGCACGTAATTGTTGAATTTGACTTGACCAAATGGTTACATTGAATGTCTCAGATAAACAACTATATTCTTTTATTGACAAACCGTCTGATTCAATCGCCAGATTTTTGATTTTTTGCTGGTGCAGCCATTCGATAATCTTGGGCAAATAACTTCCCTGTGGCACTTCAAAATTTTCAAACCCACCCGTTAAATCTTTTATTTCTTGTCGGTAGCGCCCATCAAAAAATTGTACCTGAGAAGAAGGTGTCACAACTAAATAGATACCACTGCCTCCTAAGGAACCAAAGTATTTTTTGTTCCCACGATTTTTGATAATGATGGCCTCTTTATCTGATTTTTTTAGAAGTTTTTGTAATTTCTCAATTCTCATCTGCTACTCTCCATTACTAGAAGTCCAAATCTAAGCCGTCTAAAATATCTGTATCACCTTGATCAAAAATATTCTTCTGTTCTTTTTTCTTCGCTTCATCTCTCAATTCATTTCGTTCCATAACCTTAAAGAATGGCACATAAATTGCGACCGCTAAGACTAACTGCAACGCGTTAACTAAAATTGTTCGCCAATCTCCGTTCGTCAAAAATCCTTCAAGAAAGACCCCCACATACGGTGGATCAAAAATTGGTTTATTCAATAATCCCCAATGCATAAAGAACATCGGCAAGGTTCCAATGAGCGCCCCACCAAATACATGTGGAATAAACATTAACGGATTCAAAATAATAGGTGCACCAAACAAGATCGGCTCATTGATTCCAAATAAAGCCGGAAACAGTGAGACTTTTCCAATTTTTCGATACCGTTTTGATTTAGAAACCATGCAAGCAACGATGCAGCCGATTGAAATCCCACAGCCAGTAAAGCCGAAGAAAGCACTTGATGTCCCAGCTGTATAAAAATGAGGAATTGGTTCCCCAGCTTGAAAAGCCGAAATGTTTTCTGCTATAAATGCAACCATAATTGGGCGTGTGATGGGACTAAACACAGATGAATGAATCCCAAAGAAAAAGATCAGACAAATGCAGAAATTCAATGCTAAAACTGACCAAGGATTATCCATTGATCCAACCAGTGGCGATAAGAAACGAGTCAAAATGGTTGGAGGCAATTCGCCAGCAGTTTGCATTAATGCGAAACGACCAATAATGAAGGTTCCCCCTACAATCAAGGTTACAGGAATCAGTTCAAATGACTTGGATACAAAATCTGGCACCCCTTCAGGCATTCGAATGGTTAAGTTTCTTTTTTTGCAGAAATTATATAATTCCACTGTTATTAACGCAACGAACATCGAAGTGAACAGACCTTTAGCACCAAAATTAGCAATGTCTAGCAGACCATTTTCATCAAACATCGCTGTCATGAACAAAAAACCAAAAAGCGATAACGTTACTGCTCCCGGAATATATAATTTGTAGTGGTTCCCTAAATTATAAGAAATCGCCGCACAAGCATAGAGGCCGATCAAGCCAGTTGATAAAGTCACAGGCAAATTGAATAATTCTGCATTATTCAAAATGAACTGACTAAATCCATTGGATTCACCCAGCATATTCGGTAATGCAGGTAAGATAGCAAAGAAACTTCCTAAAATAGTAAATGGTGTCATTGCAACCATCCCAGCTTTGATTGCACTTAAATGCCTTTGATTATCAACCTTATGTGCCAATGGGACAAAGAATCGATTCATAAAAGCTTCAAATTTTGCGAACATAGTATTCCTCCTAGTTCCTAGTAATGATTCTGTTTCATGATAAAAACTATATTGTCATTTCCTTTACACTTTCTAATCTCAGAATAGCGAAGCAGATATTTTTTAGCTTAGATGGCTTGTTTCGCTAACTGGTGCTTTTTATGTGTAACCAAGGCAAGTTTCATTACAGTTGCTCCATCCATCTGTCCATAAACATCTTTATCAATCACAGCATAAGGAATATCTCTCGGCTCTAAAATGGATTTGATGAAATCTATCTTATGAGTGATTTGTGGTCCAACTAGAACAATATCCCAACCATCAATTTGACTTTCAATCGAGTCTGCGGGAATTGCCGTAAAATCAAAATCCGCATCATTCAATTTTGCACTTTGTTGAACCACCTTGCGCATATTCTGCATCAACATATTCGTAGAAAATCCTCCAGCACAGCATAATAAAATTTTCATAATATCTATCTCCTTAAAAATATGTTTTTATTGTAATACCGAAATCAACGTTTCTATTAAGTCTCGAGCTAATTGACTTGTCATATAATGATCTTGAGCATGAACCATTAATAATCCGACATTTGACGATTCCACTTCATCACTTAATTCTCGACTAATCAAATCTGTTTGAATGTTATGAGCTTCTAAATCCAAATTTCGCGACTCTTCAATCAGTCCTTTTGCCAAATCAAACTCCTTGGTTTTTACGCATTTCAGTGCCTCAAAAGCTTTCGCTTTACTTTCTCCAGCAATCGAGATCAGTTGTACGATTTCTTGTTCTTCTTTTGTCATGTTTTTTATCCCTTCTAAATGAAATCTACCATTCGGTGATATGTTTCTTCTGTAAAATTTTTAATTAACTCTTCATATAGTTCAATCATTTGTTGAATATCCTGTTTATTTACGATTGAATAGGCACAATGTCCATAGCGAACAGGCAAAATCGTCACGACAGTCGGTTTTCCTTCGTTCACTTTGTGTGCTTCCCCACCATCTGTTCCACCTGAATTAAACATATCCAACTGTAATGGAATCGTCCGTTTTTTTGCTATTTCTTTCACATAGCGCACCATTTCCAGATTTGGAGCGAGCGTTCGATCGAAGTGAGTCAAGATCGGCCCTTTTCCAATCTGCCGTTGGTTGGTATGATCCCGAACAAATGCTGTGCTGAATGTCGCCACATCAATAACAAAAACGACGTCCGGATTAATCATCTGAACAGCTGTCTTTGCTCCCCGAATTCCCACTTCTTCACTGCTAGTGTTTGCAAAATGAACAGTCAGCGGTACCTCCTCTTCCGCTAAACGCTTCATCAGCTCTCCCATGACAAAACAAGCTAAACGATCATCGAAGGCTTTACCAGCATAAATATCTTGAACATCAAAGGCTTCAAATTCCGTGGCGAAGCATGCCATATTCCCAATTTCTATACCTAACTCAGCTACTTCTTCAGCTGTTGTCGCTCCAATGTCACAATAAAGATTTTCAGTTTGACCTTCACGATAGTCACCATTAATGACACCACTAATCTTTCTTCCATTAAACGTAGTAATCCGAACCTTTTGTAGATGTTGAGCAAGCGGTTTTACACCACCGACGACCATTAAATGAATCAGCCCCGAGCTGCTAATGCTACGAACCATGAACCCAACTTCATCCATATGTCCGCAGATCATGATACTTTTATGGCTTTTTCCTTTCTTCGTAAAAATCAAACTACCAAGTCCATCTGTCCTTTTTTCATAATGAAGCCCATCTAGCTCGGTTAAAATAGCTTTACGGACTTCCTTTTCGTTGCTCGCTATTCCGTCAGCATTCGTAAGCTCCTTCAAAAAATCAATATTCACTCTAATTCCTTCTTCCTAAAACACGTTTTAATGTATAGTAAAACTCATGATAATTTTTACTCTCAGCTAACATATTTATCGCTGCCGGATGATTCATTAACTTGCTTAATTCTTTCGAAATAATTTGGTGAATGTCTAGTTGTTCAGCTTTTAATGAAACCATAAAAATGATCTTGGCTGTCCGCCCAGCTGAACTTGCTCCTTCTGGCAAGAGACAAACCGCGACTCGGTTTTCTTTTCCAGACATGAGTAGCGGGTGAGGGATTGCAACCCCATTTTGATAGATCGTCGACAAATAATTTTCTCGTTCCAGTAATGAATCCTTATATCCTTTAAATCCAATAGTTTCTTCTACTTGGACTGCAAGATCCATTAAAATATCGGAATAAGATTGGCCTCTTTCAATTCGAAACAAAGATTCCGAAAACAACTCAAAAAAGGAACGCTCTATTGAAAAACTTTCATCGCTTCTCACCAGACTAAGGTTTTCACTTACCTCTAAATAATCTAGCTCACTTTGGATCTCACTCATTAAAATAACTGGACAATCGATTTCAATCGTTAGTTCAATAATTGAAAAAATCAAATCAGGATAATAATCTTTTATTTGTTCTATTTCAAACATGGAAAAAGTTTGAATCTTTGCTCGGGGAAAAATTCGTTTTAACTTCATCTCTACTAGGTAAGCCATTCCTCCTCCCGATGAGCAAACAACCGCAATTCGATAAATGTTTTCAATCAATTTTTGCTGCCATTTATGATAAGGAACGGTCATGTGTGTCGCAAGATAACCAATTTCATCTGAAGCTATTCTCAATTTAAACTTTTCTTCGAGCCATTTTGAGAACATCACAGCGAAATTGAAAATCACAGGATAATCTTTACTAATATCTTCCAAATAAGGGTTACTAAATTTCATTTCTTTACGCGAACGTTCGATCAACGCTGCTACATGTAGATACACTAGATCAATAAATTCCTGATCCGTCGAAAAATGAGTCTTTTGCTGCTGATCCATCTGTTGAAAAAAGTTTGTAATTTCTTCTTTTAATACTTGTTTATTACTTAATATTTCAAGTTTCTTTGTTTTAGCAAGTAAACTAGCCTCAAAGTAATCATGTGCCTCTTTTTGGTTCGGCACTAATAAACCCGTTCCATGGAGAATCTCTGTCAAAAGAGAATTAGATTTGTCAGATTGTTTCTCTTTTTTTTGAGTCAGTAATAATAAAAATAGTTCCTCTTCCAGCCTTCTAAATTCTATATAATCAATTTTCCACTTATTCTTATCAATTAAATGATAAAGATTGTCTTTTAATTTTTTTTGTTTTTCTACCGTAAATGTTGTCTCTAATTTCTCAAGTAACTTTATATTCCCTTTCTGATAATAATCTTGCAGCAATAATAGTCGATTTTTTAATTCACAAATGAGCCGAATCCCATAGTGCGCTTTTCTTTCCAAAATTAAAGGGCTATCTTTAAGGTATCTCTCAAGCTTCGAAAGATCTTTTTTAATTTGGCTGCTACTGACTAGTAATTCGTCACTTAGTTGTTTGACAGTCTGATAATTTTCATCAATTAAAAGGAGACTCAACAGTGAATCTAATCGGTATTTTTGCATCTCAATCGTTGATTCAGTAAATCCAGCTAGATATGATGAAAATTTTTCTTCATCTAAAATAACCAATCGGCATCCTAATTTAGCAGATCGTTCAATCTTGAATCCTTGTTGTAATTCTGATAAACCTTGCAAATCGTTACGGATTGTTCTAGAGGAAACACCAATTTTTTTTGCTAAATGATTGATCTTCAAGTAATCATTTTCTTTTAGTATTGTCAGTATCTGTCCTTCTCTCATCCTCACCTCTCCTTTTTAGCAAGCGCTATCATTTACACGCTTAGTATAGAAAAACCTACTTCATTAGAAAAGTTGAATTTTTTCCACCTAATAGTGCAAAACGTGTCTGGTTACTAAAATCTATAAATGCCTTTTTGCACGTTTAATGATTTGCGCATTTTATGAATTGTATCAATTGACTATTTCTCTCACAATAAAAATGATAATTCAAAGCGCACGTTCTCATTTAAGGACGTATTTAAAATTTCAGTCATTGATCTTTAAATATAAAACCCTCTGCTCATTAAAAAGATGGGCAGAGGGTTAAAGAATCATTTATTAATTAAACCTTAGGAAAACGTGCTAATTTTGCATAGCCTGCTAATTCTTCTTCGATACGTAGGAACTGGTTGTATTTTTCCACCCGTTCACTTCGGGCCATCGATCCGGTTTTGATTTGTCCGGCATTCATTGAAACCGCAAAGTCAGCGATAAATGTATCACCTGTTTCACCTGAACGATGAGAGATCATGGTTGAATACCCATTAGCTCGAGCTAGTTTGATCGTTTCGATTGATTCGGAGACGGTACCGATTTGATTTAGTTTAATCAAAATTGAGTTGGCAATTTTTTTATCAATTCCTTCAGCGAAGATGGCAGGATTCGTTACAAAAATATCATCACCGACTAATTGAATATCTTCTCCCATAGCTTCAGTCATCTTCTTGAAGCCCTCCCAGTCATGTTCGGAGAATCCATCTTCAATGGAGATAATTGCTGGATACTTCTTTACTAAATCTTGATAGTAGGTCAGCAGTTCCTCTGAAGTCATTTCTTCGCCTTCAAAATGGTATTTTTTTGTTTCCTCGTTATAAAATTCACTCGATGCCGGATCTAATGCAATGGCAATTTCTTCACCTGATACATACCCAGCCTCCTTAATAGCACGATATAACATTTCGATTGCTGCTTCTGTACTGCCTAATTTAGGAGCAAAACCGCCTTCATCACCAACAGCAGTTTCGTACCCTTCTTTGGCTAAAATATTTTTTAATGTATGTTAGGTGTTAGCAATTTTTTCAACACCGTCACGGAAGCTTTCACGTTTTACTGGTGTGATCAAGAATTCCTGAACGTCAATTCCTGAGTCCGCGTGAACACCGCCATTGATTACATTGAAAAAGGGCTGTGGCAATTCAAGATCCACTCCGCCAAGATAGCGATACAAAGGAATATCTTGGCTTTTGGCGGCCGCACGAGCAATTGCCATCGAAACGCCAAGAATAGCGTTGGCTCCTAAGCGCCCCTTGTTTGGCGTACCATCTAAGTCAATCATACATTTATCGATGTTCGCTTGATCAAAAGGAGATAAACCCTTCAACGCATCATTAATCTCAGTATTCACATTTTCCACTGCCTTCATGACACCTTTTCCCATTAAGTAATACCGCCGTCACGCAATTCGACTGCTTCACGATCTCCTGTAGATGCACCACTTGGTACTTCCGCACGACCCAACGAGCCATCCGATAAAAGGACATCTGCTTCGATGGTTGGATTTCCGCGGGAATCAAAAATTTCTCTTGCTTTTACTGTTTCAATTACGACTGTCATATTTAGTTCCTCCTTAAAAATGAATACAAAAAAACCTGTTACACGTTAAGTACCTTTAAAACGACTCAAAGCGAATAAGCCAGAGCATTAAAAGTATTTAACCTATAACAGGCGCCATCAGCTGAATAATTCAGCAGTTAGGAGGGGTGCACCATCCCTCTTTCGAAAAAAGAATAGCACTACAAAGTTCATTTAGCAAGTGAAACACTGTTTTTCATTTTCGTAAGTAAAAAGGACAGCCCGCTTTTTTCACAAAGGGGCTGTCCTAAAAATCTATTTCCCTAGTACCAATCGTCTAGTATAAACTGCCTGTCCCGAGTGCATCACAGCATCGTCGATTGCCGAAACGATACGAACTTGGCGGGTTACTGGCGGGTTCCAATTGGTATCGATCACGTCATCAAGACTGCTTTCCTCAACGTTTTTCAAATACTGTTTTGTAAAAGCTACACTAGCAGATAAATAATCTAAAACCAATTGACGATCGGTTACGACTACCTTCGCGGCTTCTTCAGGGGTGTGACGATAATCTTCCGTATCGTCCGGCAAATCTAAAGCAAATTTCTCTGACCAGCCAGCACTTGTCCATAATGCTTCCGTTCCATTTAAATCCGAGATTTGCAGATCTAGTTCTCGCGCGGTATGCCACATAAGCCAAGTAACAGATTTGATTAAAGGGGCCGGCATTTGATTCGCCTCTTCCGTCGTCATCTGCTCAAAGGTATCTTCAAAACGTTCTTGCGCGCGATCCAGCATTTCCATCGCAAATTCTGTGTTCTCCATCATGAAATCCTCCTAGTTCGTGATAATGTACTACTTTTACCATACTACGATGAATTTCAGAGGGCAACTATTCGATGTTCGAGTATAAATAGATCAAATCATTTTCGACTTGTTCGGCTTCACTTATTTCGTCAAAATGAAACAGCAATTTTTGTGTGGGCAAAACAATTTCTAACTCATGCTCTTTGCGTTGAACAGCCATAGAATCCCTGGGATAAAACTTATGGGTGAATTGATCCAAATCAATATCCGGTTGAATCAGCATCACTCCCGCCGAATAGAACACAACCGGCAGATTATCCATTGTTTCCAATAACGTGAAATTCATTAATTCCTCTGCTGACAGCTGCGAATCAATATAGGCCTGTAGGATCAAGAACTGCTGTGCTTGATTGAACACTTGATTGAATTCACTCATTCCTTTACTCCTCAATCAAAATAGCCGGAATGCCGAAGCCTGCTAAAATGCGAGCAGAAGTATAGGTATTTAGGCCTTTTCTGAAGGTAATATACACCTTGCGATCCCTTGGAATCTCATTGATGCGATCACGCAACTCGTTCATTGGAATGTTTTTGGTCGCTTCGATGCTGCCAGAGGCCGCTTTATTAGGTTCGCGGATATCTAAGAAAAAGGCATTGGTTAAATCCTCTGCCGGAATATCCTCCACCTTGATCGTTTCGACCACATTGGTCATTTGATTAATCGCCACGTAGCCGGCGATATTTAATGGATCGCGTGTCGTTGAGTAGGGAGGAGAATAAGGCAATTCCAAATCTGGTAAATCAAAGACTGTTAGATTGCCAGTGATAGCCACAGATAGTTCGCCCATTCGCTTGTCTACACCCTTTTCACCAACTGCTTGTCCTCCTAAAATTTTGCCGCTTGTCGCATCAAAAATGATTTTTAAGTTTAAGCGTGTCGCTCCTGGATAAAAGTACGCATGATCAAAGGGCGTTACAAAGATGGATTTATAATTCGTGATTCCCGCAGCCTTCAACGCATGCTCTGTCATCCCAGCATAGCTTGCGGTGTAATCAAAGATTTTCGCTACCCCAGCACCGATATACCCACGATAACTCATTGGTGTGCCATTGACCATATCTGCTAACATATGTCCTTGCCGATTGGCGGCACTAGACAGCATACTGGATGTTGCTAGTCCTGTAACTAGGCTCGTTGTTTTAATAATATCTCCGATCGCATAGATATCAGGGACGTTCGTTTCTAATTGATCATTAACAATAATCTGCCCATCATCAGATAGTTCAATACCAGCGGATTTCGCCACTTCATTGTTTGGGGCAACCCCAGTAGCGAAAATGATCATATCTGGCTCAAGCGTTGTGCCATCAGACAACACAACTTCTTTTCCTGCTTGGCGAATTTCTTCAACCTTTGTACTTAAATGAACATGCAGGCCCTTTTCAATCAGCTTATCGTAGATTAAATCCGCGATTTCTTCATCATAGGGAAACGCGACCTGCGGCAATTGATCAACGAGAGTTACATCCATCCCGCGATGCTTGAAGTTCTCAGCCAACTCCAAGCCCATAACACCGGCACCTAAAACTAGAACATTCTTAGGATCCTTTTCATCGATAAATGACTTGATGTCTGCCGCATTGGTGACACTGCGTAAAACAAAGCCATTTTCTGCTTCCTCGGCCCCCTTAATTGGTGGAAAAGTTGGACGAGCACCTGCAGAAATAACTAATTTATCATAGTTCGTTGTAGCTTCCTCTCCAGTTTTTAAATCCTTAACGACCAATTGTTTCTTATCTGGATCAATTGTCTGTACCTCGTGAGTCGTGAAGACATCGATATTATTTTTTACCTTCAAAATTTCAGGTGTTCGTTCAATCAAAGAATCTAAATCTTCAATCACACCGCCTAAATAATATGGCAACGCACAACTGGCGTAAGAAATATTTTCTCCACGTTCATAAATAACGATCTCATGCTCTTCATTCAACCGACGTAAGCGTGTGGCAAATGAAGGACCGCCGGCAACTCCGCCGATAACTACAACTTTCATGTGAACCTCTCCTTTTCATGGTAGACCTCTATATTTTGGGTAATACTTCGGTTCAACTCTACAGTCGTGTATTACCTCATTTCGTTTCTTTTTTGATAGTACTATTTTTATAAAATACCAGCAAAGAATTGTTCTCCAAAAAAATTGTTAGTATAAAAAAAGATCAATCTCCTTTTATTGAGGATTGATCTTTACTCTTTATTCAATTCTACTAAGCTTGTCTTTTTCCCGTCTCTCACTATTTCTAATCGCAATTGCTTTCGCCCTGTTCGAATCGCATGATATTCGATCGTGTTCCCATCGTCTGTCATAATGACTTCCTTTTTAGTGGAATTAACCGCGATTCTCGCTTTTTTTAATGCTAAAGCACCCTTACGCTTAATCGTCCAATCAGTAAAGTTCTTATTCTGAGCTTTAAAGGAATAGTTCACCGATTGATTGGTCCAATTACCTTGAAGCCAGGCAGAATTATTGGGGGTTACTTTATTAATAATTGTAAACAGCATTAAAATCGCTACAACTACTCCCCCAATAGCAATTTGTTTTCTCCATTTAAATAGATAGTTCACAAGATTTTCTTTGATTTCCTCCATCGTTGTGATACTCATGTTAGGCATTCCCCTCCAATACTTCTCCCTTAATCAACTCCTAGATAGTGAAAATCCTAACATACAGCTTTGTGATTGACAAATCCTTTTTCAATCGTTTTCATTTTTATTCTGAATAAAGAAGATCAGCCAACGCTTCTGTTAACTGATCCATATTCCCTTTTATTCATTTAGATTGTCTTCGAGAAGCTTCACAGCAGTACGGACATACTCGTAACAGGGTCTTTTTCCAAGCAGCTTCGTGCAATAAAGCGAGCCGCATGTTTGTTGAAACTCTTGTGTCATTTCAACGACAAACTTTCCAGCTGCATCATTTTTACACTTTGCTGGATCAATCATTTCCGGTGTTCCTTTTAAAAAATTTGCGACCATATACGTGCCGGCTAATGCTCCACATAACCCCTGATAATTACCGCCGCCATAGTGACTCGCCAGTTCATTTACCCTGTCCAACTCGAGCCCGATTTCCTGGCAATAAGCACCGACGACTGCCTGACAACAGTTGCGACCCGCTTGAAAATAAGTCATTGCTTGCTCTTCGTGATCCATGTCCCTCCATCCTTTCGATTTACTGACTTAAATCATTTTTACTAATGTAATACAAGATACGCCATCCTCTTCGTATGGCTCGCCTCTTTTTAGATATCCTAAACTCTCATAAAAGGCTGCGGCTGACAATTCTCCGTGAATCAAAATCTGATTGTAGCGCTTCTGTTTAGCTGCTTTTTCTAATGCTTTGACCACTTGACTACCTAAATGGTTGCCGCGATATTCGGCAATCGTCGCTACACGGCCAATCCGTGCTACATCCTTAGCTTCCGTTAACAAGCGAGCAGTTGCGACGGGTCGGCTTCCATCAAAGAGGACACTATAGATAGTAGCTAATGTATCATTCCGATCAAACTCATCCGCCAGTGACAGGTTTCTTTCCAAAATGAAAACCTGCATTCGAACATAACTGCTGGCTGCTCGCAGATAATTTGCACTGCCTATTTCTAATCTCAAGTCTGCCATAATGCCTCCTGTTTCCATCTATTATACTATTTTTTTCGATACTCTTTGAGTGGCAATCCTGCTTCTTTTAAAAACGGCGAGGGTTCAATGGTTTTATTGTTGACAGTTTTTGGATAGGTAACATAAAGATTTTCCTTTGCACGTGTAATAGCCACATACATCAATCGGCGTTGCTCCTCTAACGTTGTCGGTGGAGCGCCTTCCTCTCTTGCCTTTTGCAAATCACAGTCGGCTTTCTTTACTGTGTGATGGTTTGGTAACGCGTCTTGATAAACACCTTTAATAAAGATGTTTTTCTTGCCTAAGCCTTTACTGGCATGGATCGACAGTAAATAAACGGCATTTAATTTTTCCTGATCATAGACACGCAGTCTTTTTTTCATGCCTTCGTTTTGCTGACTAGCCTGTTGAAAAGCTTCTAGAAGCCCTGGCCAATCTCCTGCTGCAGACAACTCTTTATGCAACCAATCCGCCTCTTCTTCACTCAAATCCTTTTTGAATTTGGGTGTTGCCAGCAACGCATCTGCTAATGCCGTAAGATTTAGCCTGCCCTGTTGATAAAAAAAGTACATTTCCTTAAAAAACACTTTTGCATGATCTTGCGATGACGGAGAAAGATTTCGTTCACTGACTAAAAAAGCGACTAGATCATTAATCTTAAACTTGTTTTTACTAAACAGTTCGTCGCTAAATTTTGCACTAGAATTAAATTTGATGAAATGAAAAAAGGCATATTGCTGAATGATTTTCTTCAGTGCATCATTTTTTTGTTGGATTGCTGTCGCCGAGGCCAACATTTCTAATTGCTGAAAGAGCGTCTTAAACAATGGCAATCCAAAAATCCCCAACAAGTCATCGTTAGACGGTGTAACAAAAGGGACCTTGTATTTTTTTAATTGTTTCAACAGAGAACGCAGCTGTACCCGTGTCGGATACAAGACCATCGTATCACGATAATCAGGGCTACCATCCTTCAGCGGGGCTTCATTTGCTAACTTCTGTATTTTTTGTCCGATCCAAGCGGCCTCATCCTCATCATCAGGAAAACCAATGCCATAACAATCATGAGCAATCGTTTTTTTACTAGCGGTCATCGTTTTTTCTAATCGATCATGGGCATTAAAACGAATCAAACGATTGCCAGCTTCTACGATCGGTGCATCTGAACGATAGTTAGTCATTAATTTCAGAGACGTTTGTTTGTGCTCTTGTTCAAAATCTTTAATATAACTCGGCTCTGCCCCGCGAAAGTAGTAAATACTTTGGTCATCATCCCCAACAATAATCAACTTACTGGAATTTTTCTGCATGACTTCCTTATCTGGCGGACAGATCAATGCTACAATCTGTTTTTGTAACGGGTTGATATCCTGAAACTCATCAATAAAAATGTAACGGTATTTCTCCTGCAGCGTTTGCTGGGCTGTTCTGTCGTTTTCTAAAATCAATTTCAGATTAAACAGCATATCGTCAAAAGTAATAAAGTGCTGTGTCTTTTTTGTCAACGCCAGCTCAGTTAAAAACTGCTGAAAAACTTCACTTAATTTTTGATTCAGAAGAAGCTCCTGCCCATCAAAATACTTGGCGACGAATCCAACCATCTCCTGATCCGAATATCCCATGTTTCGCCAATAACTAATGCGAGAGGCAATCGTTCGATCTTCAAGCTTGTCAAAATTGTATAAACGATATTTCTTTATTAAGTGATTCACCACTTGATAATATTGATCTTCATTGATTTGCCCTTCAATCCCCCACTGTTTCAGGTCGGGATTCTTCCGCAGCAACTCATTGTACTCCGCGTTGAACCAGCCATGAAATGTTTGTACTTTGACACGGGCAAAACCGCCTAAATAATGATTGACCCGCGCTTCCATCTCTAACTTTGCCTTACGCGAAAAAGTACACATCATGATTGCCTTTGGATCTACTGATTTTTCTAATACTAAATAAGCCGCTTTGGCACAAATTGTTTGAGTCTTGCCGCTTCCTGCACCAGCGATGATCCGTAAATGCGTCTGCATTGGAAAACGAATCGCCGCTAATTGATCTTCACTAAAAGAATGACCATTATTCTGCGCAATTAATTGCTGCAAAGTATCTTTATCATCCAGCGTATCTCGTTCTGCTTCGATTAAATCTGATTTTATGTAATTTGAAAGCTTTGTGAACATGTATCCTTGGTTCCCTTCTATGTAAAAAAATCATACTTGTTTATTATAACTGAATCGTAGGAATTTAATAGCGAACACCACCAAAGCACCAAAAAAGTGATTGCAGAAAAAAAGCAGTGCTCTTTTCTACAATCACTTTTGATTAGCTCCATTTATCTTATTTCAGCCTTTGCTGATCTTTTCTATATTTCAATGGCGTGATTCCTGTAATTTTTTTGAAGCTGCGAACAAAATAACTAGGCTCAATATAGCCAAGTGCATCACTGATTTCAGCAATCGGCCAATCCGTTGTCTCTAACAATTGTTGTGCCCAATAAACTTTTAGCTTCCCATAAATTTTGCTAAACGGTTCTCCAAACTCTTCTTTTAATAAACGGCTTAGATAGCTTGGCGAAAGATTACTTACCTCGGCTAACGTTTTCAGGTCCACATGATTCGCCTTATTCTCAAAGACTAAATCAATCGCAGGCTGTAATAATGGATTTTTAGCTAAATAAACTCCTGTTGAATCCTGCAGACGATTTTCTAATTTCGAATGTTGAATATCTTGCTGAACAAATTCTAAGTCCAATGATTGCTCATCAACGGGATCTTTCCGCTTAGATAGCCGCAATGTTTGTCGATAGGCTTTGATTAAATAGTCCTTTTTTATCGCCTCAGACACAATGTATTCACTGATCTTTTCCAGCATCTCTGCCGATTTCTTTAAGTCTTCTTTAGTGAAACGCGGGTATTGATCGATCAAAAAATGATGCTCTTTTTTAAATGTATTTAGGAAAGTTTGATCCTCTACCTGCAGCACCTGCTCTAAATCCTCCTGCTCCTCTTCTAACAGGATTTCTCCCGCCATGATAGCTCCTACATAACGATTATCTATCATAATAGGAATCGCCATGTCGACGATATCGAAATGGCACCGATAGATAAAGGGCTGCCCTGTTCTTACAGCCTCAAGTCCCCCGCGAGAATCACACTTTTCACAATAAACAGAAAGCTCCGGATGATTACGGACTAGCTGACAAAAAGGCTGAACCTGACTATGCTTTGTTACAGGTCTTCCTCGATAGTCCACCAATATAATGGCTAAATGCGTCGCTATTGCAATACTTTCCTGAACAGCTTCCCATTTATTCAGATCCAGTACTTGTTCAATATCAAATTGTGTGTTGTTCACAGGATCACCTCTAAATTTATTATAGAACTTCCGAGCAAAATAGCAAAATTTTCCCATTTCATAAAATAGTTCAATGTTTTTGTGAAAGAAAGCGGTAACACAGTTCAATGATTATTTTATGATAACGCTTTATGATTAACGTGTAAACAAAACAAAGGAGGATTCATCATGAGAAAAGCACTTATCTTACCAACAAAATATGTTCAAGGAGAAGACGAACTATTAAACTTAGGTTATTTTGTCAAAACATTCGGAAAATCTGCCCTGTTGATTGCCAATCCCGATGACGTTGAGCGGATCCGTCCACAGCTTGATTCCACAGCCAACAAATTCAATGTTTCATTTATTGAAGGCGGATTCAATGGGGAAGTTACTCGAGAAGAAACCAAACGTCTCCAAGCAATCGCTAAGGAAAAACAAACAGATTGCATCATTGGTTTAGGCGGGGGAAAGGCGATCGATGCTTCAAAAGTCGTAGCGGAAGGCGAACGTTTAATTATTGTTCCTACAATTGCTGCGCAGGACGCACCGACTTCACATTCAGCAGTGCTCTACCACGCAGACGGGTCATTTGATGATTACGCGTATTTCAAACAAAGTCCAAGTGTTGTCCTAGTAGATACAAAAGTGATTGCTAAAGCACCGACTCGTTTCCTTGTTGCTGGTATGGGAGATGCGTTATCAACGTATTTTGAAGCACGCGCTACACACAATTCTTATTCACGGGTAAACGCAAGCTTGCCAATGGGGTCTCTAGATGGATCAACGCCACCAGCAAGTGGGACCTACGCAGCACTGGCCATGGCAAAACTTTGCTGGGAACACTTACAGGAAGACGGTTTGAACGCAAAAATTGCCTGTGATGCTAACGTGGTCACAGAGTCGTTAAATAAAATCGTTGAAACCAATATCTTACTTTCAGGCTTAGGTTTTGAAAGTGGCGGTTTGGCTGCAGCGCATGCTATCCACAATGGAATGACCGTACTTCCCGGAACACACCATTATCTTCATGGAGAAAAAGTTGCTTTTGCAACTCTAGCTCAACTTGTATTAGAAGATGCGGAAACAGCAGAACTTCATGCGGTGTTGGACTTCATGGCAGCAATTGGTTTACCTCTCACATTAGCTGATCTGGGTGTTCCTTCGATCACCTTTGAAGAAGCCTTAGAAGTCGCAAAAATCGCTTCAATTCCAGAGGAATCGATTCATTCTATGCCATTCTCAATTGTGGTGGAAGAAGTCGCAAACGCGATCATCGTCGCTGATCGCATTGGACAGGCCTACAAAGATTCGCACTGATTGAGCTTTAATTATTCGAGAACTTTTAAATCTATTTAAAATAAGGAGTAATTCTATGAAAAAAGCAATTCTCTTAGTTTCACATAGTAAAAAGATTACAGATGGCGTGAAAGACATGATCGAACAAATGGCTCAAAGTGATTCCCTTCAGATCTTTTCTTTAGGTGGAACCGCTGATAACGAACTAGGCAGTGATCCTACCAAAATCGTTGAAGCCATCGATAAAAACGATTCAGTCGATACCTTCTTTGTCTTTGCCGATCTAGGAAGTGCTGTCCTAAGTGCTGAATTGGCTTTTGATATGTTGGAAGCAGAGCAGCAAAAAAAATATGTATTAGTTGATGCTCCTTTAGTGGAGGGTGCCTTCGCTGCTGGAATTACTGCTAGTGTCTCCGATGACCTTGAGCACATTCTAACAGAAGCAAAAAATGCACCTAAGAAGGGATGGAGCTAAGATGAAAAAAATTATGAATGAACCAAGAGATATCATCGAAGAAATGCTATCTGGAATCGTGACTAGCTATCCAATGATTGTTCATCGGGTGGCGGATTCGCGAGTTATAGCTAGAAATACGACTTCCTCGTATGTAGGAATCGTCTCAGGAGGAGGCAGCGGTCACGAACCTGCTCATGCAGGATTTGTTGGTGATGGCATGCTAAGTGCAGCTGTTCTTGGTGATGTATTTACCTCACCCACTCCTGATCAAATTGAACTTGCCATTGAAGAAGCAAATAATGGGCAAGGTGTCCTATTGGTTGTTAAAAACTATACCGGTGATATTTTGAATTTTGAAATGGCGAAGGAAATCGCAGAGATGAACGATATCGCTGTGGAGATCGTCGTAGTGGATGATGACATTGCTGTAGAAGACAGTACGTATACTGCCGGAAAACGAGGAGTCGCTGGAACTATTTTGGTTCATAAAATACTGGGCCATGCCGCTAAACATGGCGCTGATTTACCCACATTAAAAAAATTAGGGGATCAGGTTGTGGCAGCAACCAAAACGATTGGCGTCGCACTAAAAGCCGCGACTGTTCCTGAAGTCGGAAAACCGGGCTTTTTATTAGCAGAAGATGAAATCGAATTCGGCGTTGGTATTCACGGCGAACCAGGATATCGTCGAGAAAAATTGCAGCCTTCAAAGAAATTAGCAGAAGAATTAGTCGGGAAATTGATCTCCTCCTATGACAAGAAGCCAAATGAAATTGGAGTTTTAGTCAATGGAATGGGTGGAACCCCCTTGATGGAGCAATTCATTTTTATTAACGATGTTTCAGATTTACTGAAAAAAGAAAAGATACAGGTCAGCTTCCATAAAGTCGGGAATTACATGACCTCGATTGACATGCAGGGACTTTCCTTAACATTTATTGATTTAACAAATACAGACTGGCAAAAAGCATTGACAGCTCCAGTTTCAACAATTTCTTGGTAATTTTACATGTAAGGAGTAAGGAAAATGAATATAACAGTAAAAGAAATTCAAGCTTGGTTGTCTGATTTTGAACAAGCGATTGCAGAAAATAAAGCTTATTTGAGTGAGTTAGATACGCCCATTGGTGATGGCGATCACGGGAATAACATGGATCGCGGAATGACTGAATATGCTAAAGTAGTTAAAGAAAAACAACCTCAGACAATTAGTGATACCTTCAAGATTCTGTCTATGGCACTCATCTCAAAAGTTGGTGGAGCTTCAGGACCCTTATACGGTTCAGCCTTTATGAATTTGACAAAAGAAACGAACAATCTTACTGAAATCACTAATAAACAAGAACTTGCCGAGCTCTTAGAAGCAGGATTACAAGGAATTCAAGCTCGCGGAAAAGCCGTTCCAGGCGACAAAACCATGGTAGATGTTTGGCAAACAGTGATTGATGATCTGAAAAACACTGAATTATCTTCTGATAGTATCGAAGCCGCTAAAGAAAAGACAAAAGATATGCAAGCAAAAAAAGGCCGTGCTTCCTATTTAGGAGAACGCTCCATTGGACACATTGATCCCGGGGCGGCCTCTAGCGCGATCCTCTTCCAAAGTCTCCTCCCCTACTTGAACTGATGATAAATGCTCGGCGGTTTCTCGCTGAGCATTTTCTCTTTTTAAGCCATCTTCTCCATAATGGTTTCTTCGAGAGCTTCATACGGGTAATCTCTTCTACTGTAAAGTCCATTTCATAGCCTCTTGATACAACTAAAAATACACTATTGTCGTAATTTTTTTCGATAGTCACTATAATGAGTGGGAATTATATCTCTTCATTTTAGGAGCGAATACTATGGAAAAACAGAAAACACTCAGTAGGTCTATTATAATTTTAGGACTATTTTCTTTTATCACCTTGTATATTAGAGTTAGGGTTTTAACCTTCCGGTTTTGATTGGATAACCCTAT